>JGI20171J29575_12612520_pt1 | contig 17799 bp, 14 predicted proteins | sample TergutNc150P4_FD_29575 | JGI IMG/M metagenome (IMG submission 29575)
GTATTGCCTCGAATTTTTGTGCAAAAGCACCAAGCCAATTTGTGAGAATTGGCTTTATAAATCCTGCACCGCGCTGGTGCAGCAAGCAGTTTTCGGAGGTGCCCTATTTTAAAAACGCTGATGCGCAGGGCTTAGCCCTTTGATCGCATCAGCGTATTAATATTTGTTAGGAACAGCTTATAACACATAAACTGTAACAGCTCTGCGGCCGAAATCAAAACATTCCCTTTCGGTCCAATAAAACAAATCTACTAATGCCTGTCCACTGTATAACGCACCGCCTGTGTCAATTGCCGTTGCGTAGCCATAAACATACCGGCCGTCATTTGAAACAATGTACAATTTGCTGCCTAACGGAATAACATCCGGGTTTACAGCGACGCCACCATAGTAAACAGGAGCACCGGAAGCAGTTAATGCTCCGGGCTTTGCGGTATACGCGGTACCGGCACCCTCTAATTTCTGCTTATACGGAATTTTAAACCCATTAGCATCTGTAAATGTCGTGCCCATATCTTCACGGTTCGAATACAAGAAATTATTTAATGTATCGCTTAACTCGGGAATCATAGGATCGTACTCTATAACAACCGGCGGGCTTGTCTCATCAGGCTCCGGCGCATGTGTAGGTGTTGTTGTATAAGCTGGCGGGGAAGATGGACGCGAATAATCCACTGAAACTATAGTTGATGCCGAGGACGGTTCAACCGTTTCCACCGCGGCCGTGGTGTCTTGCTCTTCGTCAGAAATAGATTCCGTTGCAGGTTCAACAGTAACTTTTGGAATGTTTTCATTTTCACTTGGCAGATTATACAATCTTCTAGTTTTTGTCGTTTGTGCGGAAACAGTATTATCAGCGGTACTCATAGCATCAACCGCAGTAATAGTTAAGGACCTGATATTACTTCCCGCAACATAGGATGAATTGCTTATGCGGGGAGGGCTAAATACCATTTGTTCCTCCGCATCAGATAATTTTAAATATGCTGTAATAGATATGGCACACGTAAGCGCGATTCCCGATACCAAAGCAAGGGTAGCAGCCTTTGAGGCAATCGGCCGGTACGAACGATAAGTTTCACGCGTTCTTGCAAAACGCCATTTAGATGAAGACGGCGCCTTTCTTGAATACCTTACCGGCCGTTTTGGCTGTGAAACCGGAATAGCCGACCGAATAGTTGCGTCCAAAAGCGTAAAAACAGACGGCATTCGTGCAGACCTTGTGTTCCTGCCCTGAATCATGACATTTCTTCTCATAAAACAAAACCCCTTGTCCTAAAAAGACGACTTAGAAATATTTTTATGTGTTGTTAATTATACACAAATTTTAATCAATAGTCAAAAAAGTTTTATTTTAATTTTTGTGCAAATTGTATCGAAACTATAAATATCCAGACAAGAATATACGGGTTTTGATTCTTATTGGGAATAAAAATGCCATTTATATTGTGCAATACGTAGAAATTTGCCATTTTAATTTCGAAATTTTTTCATGCAGATTTTTCCATCAAATAATATGTATTTAGAGTATTGATTAATCTTAAAAAAAGTGTTACAATAGTATTACAATTTTGTTATATTTCTAAAAAATTGAGGAGGCACCCTTTTGAACTTGATCGATCGAAACATTTGTGATAAATCTAATTCAGAAAAGGATTCGAAAATTTTAATTGCTGAATCATTCGGCTGCTTAGATAAATGCATAGAAAACGAAGCTCAAGAGAACATTTCTTCCGGCACAATGTTTAAGAGCTGCTTAAAAATAAGCGCCGTTGCTTTATGGGAAAACTTGCACCACAAAAATAAAATCGGGATTATTTCATTTAGAAAAGAAACCGCCAGCTTTGGGCACAGGTTAAAAAACGCATTTTTCAATGCCAAATTGTATTTGCAAATATCCGCGCCTGTTATAGCTATATGTCTTTTTGTTTTGACTGTGGTTTTGCTGTCAAACCTTAAATTCGGATTGTCGGTAAAGTACGTAAATAATGAGCACTCGCTTATCCCGAACGAGGAGGTCTACCAGCGCGCCAGAGAAAAAGTAAACGCGGTGGCGGCAGTAACACCTGTGATACATCTGGCACCGCCGGAGCTTGAGGTGACGGTTATTACTTTTTCATCTGATTTGCCTGAAAGCCCTGACGATGTTTCCGCAAAAATGCTGCAGTCAGAAAAAGAATTATCAGAAGGAATAGGTTATCAGGAAAACGTAGAATCTTATTTTGATTTTTCAATTAAAAAAGATGATGAATCAAATACGCTACATAAGGAAACCCCAAAAAGCCCGGAACCCAAAGAAACAGAGGACAAAGCGACGGAGCCCAGCAGCGATTTAACCCAGAAAACAGATCTTCCTATGCCATCAGAAACAACCGAACCCTCATCTTTACCGGAAGACAAAGGATTATTTCTTTGGCCTGTACCATTCACCGGAGAAATAACAAGCGGTTTTGGCAGGCGGGAGGACGGTATGCATAACGGCATAGACATTTGCTCCAGCGGCATTTACGGGCAGGATATTGTTGCCTCAAGAAGCGGCGTGGTTGCATTTGCGAACTGCGATAACAGCGGTTACGGTTATCATGTTATTATTGATCATGGAGCCGGTATGGAAACTCTGTATGGACATTGCAGTAAGCTTTACGTTTCAACAGGTGACGTTGTAGCACAGGGGCAAGTTATTGCCGCAGTAGGCAATACAGGTTATTCTGAAGGATCACATCTGCATTTTGAAATTATTTTGGACGGCATTAAGGTAGATCCTCTGGCATTTTTCACATAAAAGTGTCTCCGAAAAACCGCTATTTTAAAAAGAACCTGTTTAGACTCTAAACAGGTTCTTTTATTGGTTCTTTTGTAATTTTCTTGTTTGACAATAATATGAAAGTGGTATATAATAAATTCTGTTATAATTAGATTAGACTCTTGGCTTTATCTTTAGATTTTTCATAGAGAGTCTCCATGCAAAAAGACTCCGGAGACTATTGTGGAGGAATATGAATAATTTTAAATTAAGAAAAATAATTCTCATTTTCGCAGATTTCCTTATTATAATCGCATCAGGAATTATCAGTGAACATGTATTTTCTTTTCTGGAATTAGAGAATTTTGCTAACAATCAAACGGCCAAGCACCTCTTCGGATTACCTTTTGGCATAACTATGAATGCTGTAATGTGCGTATTTGCTTTACATATATTTAGAGCGTATTCTAAGATGTGGAGATACTCCAATAAATCAGATTATTTGTCCTGTGTCTTTGGTACTTTTTTAGGGTTTGTAATAAGCACCTCATTTCAATTTTCCGTTGAATCAATGCCTATCCCCCAGTATATTTTAATTAATTATTCAACATCGGTAATAGGTATTATTTTTTTCAGAATTGCTTTTAAAACAGCATTTTTGACTTTGGAGGATAATTATCCCGTATTACCTGAACGGCGAACATTGATTGTGGGAGCAGGGGAAGCAACCCGTATTATTCTCACAGAGCTGAAAAACGCCCAAAATGACAAAGATAATAAGTTTAAAACAATTGTACCCGTTTGTCTTGTGGATGATGATCCCGCTAAGCGAAATCTCACCATTAACAATATAAAAGTAGTGGGAAAACCAGATGAAATCATAAAAGTATGTAAGGTATACGATATATCTCTTATAATATTCTGCATACCGTCTTGTCCGCGGACAAGGCAGAAGCAGATTCTTGATTTGTGCTCTGAAACAGGATGCGAAATAAGAATTGTACCTTCTATAAGGCATTTGATTTTTGATGAAAAACATCCTAAAATAATTAATCAAATAAAAAATATAAATATTGAAGACCTCTTAGGGCGTGAACCAATTACTTTTGACAAGTCGAAAACAGCTCTTTTGCTGCGGGATAAAATTTGTATGGTTACTGGAGGGGGAGGTTCAATTGGCTCCGAGCTGGTCAGGCAGATTGCAAATTATTACCCTAAACAGATAATTATCGTAGACATTTATGAAAATACTGCATATGATATTCAACAAGAACTATTTATGGAATACGGCAACGATTTTCCTCTTTTAGTAGCTATAGCTTCTATACGTGATTATAAAAAGATGGAAAAAATTTTTGCGCAGTACCATCCTGACCTTGTTTTTCACGCTGCAGCCCATAAGCATGTTCCTTTGATGGAAACTTCTCCTGAAGAAGCTGTAAAAAATAATATTTTAGGCACGTTGAATACTGCAGTCTTGGCAGAGATGTATAATGCAGAGAAATTTCTTTTTATTTCCACAGATAAAGCAGTTAATCCCACTAATGTTATGGGAGCAACAAAACGTTGCTGCGAAATGATCATGCAGCATAAGGCTCAAACCAGTCAAAAAACCGAATTTATCACAACACGTTTTGGAAATGTACTGGGATCTAACGGCAGCGTAATTCCTTTGTTTAAGCGACAGATAGAAAGCGGAAAACCAGTTACAGTGACACATCCTGAAATTATACGATACTTCATGACTATTCCGGAAGCGGTTTCTCTTGTACTTCAAGCTGCTGCTATGGCAAAAGGCGGTGAAATTTTTGCTTTAGATATGGGTGAACCAGTAAAAATCACAACATTGGCAGAAAACTTAATAAAACTTTATGGAAAGAAGCCCTATGTAGATGTAAACATAAAATTTACGGGCTTGCGGCCCGGAGAAAAGTTATTTGAAGAGCTGTTAATGGATGAAGAGGGTTTAAAATCTACCGCAAACGAGAAAATATTTATAGGCAACCATATTAATATTGACTCCATTGATTTTACTTCTAAGCTTGATAAGATTATTTCCTATGCCGAAGACAACAACAGCGAAAAAGTAATAGAGATGCTTGGTGAACTCGTCCCTACATTTCATCATAAAGCTTAGGAACAGTTAAGGTTTCTTAAAAAACCTGGTCGGGGAGATTCAAAACAGGAAGAGAGGTTATTGATTTATGTGTGGTATTGTAGGATATTCCGGTTACAAAAACTGCAGTGAAGTTTTAATAGATTCATTAAAACGGCTTGAATACAGAGGATATGACTCTGCTGGAATAGCGGTTTTTGAAAACGGTATTATTAAAATTATAAAGTCCAGCGGCCGTTTAAGTGAATTGCAAAATAAGCTTCAATCTATTGGAGCTCCCAAAAGCAATTGCGGTATGGGGCATACACGCTGGGCAACTCATGGAGAACCAACAGAACTGAATGCGCATCCACATCAAGCCGGAAAAGTAACATTAGTTCATAATGGAATTATTGAAAATTATATATCCATTAAGCGGTTTTTAAATGAAAAAAGCTGTATAATAATAAGTGATACAGACACAGAGACAGCGGCACATTTATTTAATTATTATTATCACGGCGATCCAGTTAAATGTATAGCAGATACATTAAAAAAGCTTTCTGGGTCATTTGCTTTTGGAATTATGTTTGAAGATATAAAAGATACGATTTTTTCAGTCAGAAAAGAAAGCCCTTTAATTGCGGCGGCAGCTGAAAATGAATCCTTTATTGCCTCCGATGTTACAGCTATTCTGCCATATACCAAACAGTATTACTTAGTGGAGGAAAACGAAATAGCAAAGCTTTCGAAAGGCAGTGTAGAATTTTTAAATCATAATGGTGATTTGATTAACAAAGAAATTAAAATAGCCGACTGGGATATAAGCGCTGCCGAAAAAGGAGGATACCCTCACTTTATGATAAAAGAAATCCACGAACAGCCAGAAGCGATAAAAATGACTCTTGCCCCCAGAATAAAGGATGGTATGCCAGACTTAAGTGAATGCGGGATTTCACCGGAGCGTTTAAAAAGGTATAAGAAGATTTTTATTGTGGCATGCGGTACGGCCATGCATGCTGGTATGGTAGGAAAATATGTGATTGAAAAACTGTCTCGTTTACCAGTAGTAGTGGACATTGCTTCTGAGTTTCGCTACAGAGAACCTTTGGTGGATAAAGGGGACCTTGTAATTATTATTTCCCAATCGGGAGAAACTGCTGATAGTTTAGCCGCTTTGCAGCTGGCGAAAGATTTGGGCGCTGAAACTATGGCGGTCATCAATACAAAAGGCAGCTCCATTGCAAGAAACGCCGATATGTTGATCTATACTCATGCTGGTCCTGAGATAGCGGTTGCTTCCACAAAAGCTTATATAGTACAGCTTGCTGTAATGTATTTATTTTCCTTTATGCTGGCTTTTGCTGTAGGGCGTATAGATGAATCTGAATGCAGAGAGCTTACGTCAATACTATACAAAACTCCTGAATATATTCAAAAAACAATTGACTCTGTTTTAGCTCCATGCGAAAACATCTCCGGCAAATTAGCAAATGCTGACAATCTACTTTATATCGGCAGAGGACTTGATTACGTGCTGTCAATGGAAGGATCCTTAAAGTTAAAAGAAATCTCATATATACACTCAGAATGCTATGCGGCAGGCGAGCTAAAACACGGCACAATTTCTCTTATAACAGATGGTTTCCCGGTAATTGCCGTTGCAACGCAACGCAGTGTTATGGAAAAAACAATAAGCAATATCAAAGAAGTAAAGGCCAGAAAGGCCTTGACAATCTTATTGTGCGATGAAGATTATGAAAATTTATCGGGTATCGCGGATTACACAATAAAGATTCCAAAAATACATGAATTGATTGCGCCAGTATTGGCGTCAGTACCAATGCAATTGCTGGCTTACTACACTGCTATAAAAAAGGGCAATGATGTGGATAAACCAAGAAATCTTGCAAAATCAGTTACAGTGGAATGAGGATGGCGGCAATATTATACTTCGTCACTTATAAATTTCAGCACTCTTGCCGGTCCTTTTGCCGTCAGGCAGCTGTGTGAAAAATTTATGCGTGGCGGAGTATAAAACAATTTTTCATAACTATTTGTGCCTCGGGAAACGCCGTGGAATGGAGTTTATTATGAAAAGGAAGCAAGCTCTGATTGTTGATAAGGATATTAACATGTGCGAATTATTAAGACATTGTGTTTCAATGTTAGGTTTCACGGCAGATTTTGCTCATGACGGAGAAAAAGCTTTGGCAATGTATAATTCAGAACGGTATGACTTAGTTACTTTAGAAGTAACTTTACCTAAAATGAATGGCTGGGCTATTTGCGAAAAAATAAGAAAACATGATTTTCAGTGCTTTATTATTTTTGTTACGGAAAAAAACGCGGTTTTAGACCGGGTTTGGGGTTTGAACCTTGGTGCGGATGATTATATTGTTAAACCTTTCGAATCAAAAGAAGTAACCGCGCGCATTCGTGCCCTTATGAGAAGAAGCGATATGCATATGGATAACGGTGCTGTGCGTGAAGTAGTATTGGACAAGCTTGTAGTGAATGTAACTAATTCTACCCTGAAAGTGAACGGAGAATTGGTTTATGCTCCGGCAAAAGAACTGGCGCTTTTATATCAATTAGCCTGTAACCCAAATACAGCTTTTTCCCGGGATCAATTATTAGATAAGGTTTGGGGGTTTGATTACTGCGGTGACAGCAGAACTGTAGATGTACATATCCAAAGGATACGTAAAAAGATCAAAGGGGTTTCAGAAAATTGGGAGCTGTGCACTATATGGGGAGTTGGTTATAAATTCGAAGTAAAGAGGGAAAGTTAATTATGGACGAAAATGTATCGGGCAACAGAATAGACTCTAATGAAAATCAAACTAATCAATCTGAAAAGTTTGTACCATCCGCTGTACATCCGGATTTTAATCAAGAAAATATTTCATTTGGAGAAGATCTTCAACAACAAACAGCATCTGCACCCCATGCCGTGCCGCAGACGAAGCCACCAGAGACACAGCAGTATATAAATCCAAATTCCGCTCCATGGATGGTACCTCCAGCATTTGTTCCTCCGGGATATATTTATGGCACGCCTCAGCCTCCAATGCCATCTAATAACTTATACAATAGACAAAATATTATGCCATATAATCCAAACGCCGGTTTTCAATACAATCCGAATTTTAATTATGGCTATCCTCCGGTACCATTACAAAAGCCGGACGCAAATTTAGGTGTGAAGATATTTTTATCTATTTTCTTTTCTGTATTAGGAATTTTAATTTTAGGATATGTAATTTATTTGGGCTCTCTTTTTCAACGGCTGTCATCAGATAATGATGTGCAGAGTGAATACACCACTCCAACAAAAGATGAAGACCGGGACAATGAGCAGGAAGAGACACCTACAGACAATACGCCGGATATAGAGACGTTGTTGGATCCAGAAAATGAAGGTATTATACTATTACCACTGCCGTCAGATAAAAATATAGTAGACTACTCTATACAAGGCGCTTTTACCAAAGTCGGCACCGCGATTGTAGGTATTGCTTGTTATGAAAACGAAGAAAAAGCCTTAGAGGATAGTGAAGATAATGTTTTATCTCAAGGTACCGGTATTATTGTAACAGAAGGCGGTTACATTGTCACTAATAGCCATGTTATTTTTTCAAGCAGAAAATATTTTATAAAAGTCATAACCTTTGATCAAAACGAATATACGGCTGATGTGGTAGGATACGACGTCAGAACAGATCTGGCCGTATTAAAAATCAATGCTTCCGATTTAAAAACCGCGGCTTTTGGTGATTCGGATTTAATAACTATTGGAGATGATGTGATTGCTATAGGTAATCCCGGAGGCCTTAATTTTCAAAATTCACTGACAAAGGGGATTATCTCCGCGGTAAACCGAAAAGTATCCACAAGCAGCACTGTGCGATATATTCAAACTGATACAGCAATAAATCCCGGAAACAGCGGAGGTCCTTTATGTAATATTTATGGACAAGTTATTGGGATCAACACTGTTAAAATTGCGGCGCCTATGTATGAGGGGATGGGATTTTCAATTCCGTCTAATACAGTCAAAGAAATTGTAAATGACTTAATACGGCAAGGTTATGTAGAAGGCCGCGTTCGTATAGGTATTTCAGGTATTGATGTAAACAAAGATATGAGTGCTTATTACGGGGTACCAATAGGTGTTCGTATTGAATCTATAGCTAAAGACGGTCCACTGTATGGCAAAGGAGTAAAAAAGGGAGACATTCTAACAAAAATAGATGACACGGAAATTTCATCTATTCAAGAGATATATGCGTTTTTAGCCGGGCACCGTCACGGTGACAAGGTTAATGTAGAATTTTACCGCTCCGGCAGCGCTGGAATTAAATCAAAAACATTTTCAGTAGAAATAGAGCTGGCGGCAGATCAGGGGGAAACACAGAATTAGGGCTAAGGGGGCGAACACAACCCCCTTAGCCCTAGTCATGGTACTCTTATAAACGGTTTTTAGACAAATTCTAATTCTGTATTGAAAAAGTTTACAATCTGTTTACACAATTTGCATTCAAGCATGATATAATGATATTGCAAGATGATGCTGAAGGACATTTTAGATTGTTGCTTTTTTCATTATTTTGTACCCCCTCATTTTCTTAAAAAGAAGTAAAAGCATAAGTGAACGCTAACACTGACAGCTTTTGCTTTTTTTGATTTTTGGGAATTATGTATGAGGGTAAATTATTTCGATTTGTTAGAATACTTCTTTTGAGTATATGTTAGGGGCTGCCGCATTCGATTTGTAAAATCGTTTTGCGGCAGCCCCCTTGCAATTAATTTGTAATTGTTTTTTCTGTTTCTTTGTCAAACAGATGAATTTTTTCTAAATCAAACGCAATTTTTATTTTATCTCCGGGCTTGGCAGTTGAATAAGGTTCTACCCGGGCTGTAATAGAAGTATTTCCGAGAGTTACATATAAATAAATCTCAGCACCCATCAATTCAGTAACATCAACATTAACCGTCAAAATACCGCTGCCGCTGTCCCCTTTTAAACTTATTTTATTTAAAAATTCCGGTTCATCATGTACATGTTCAGGACGTATACCCAAAATAACAGTCTTGTCAGCATAATTAGAAAGTATGTTATTTTTATTTTTACTTTCAGGAAGCTTTATTCTGTTTTTTTCGAAGTTTAAGTAATATTGATTATCCTGCCGGTCAAGTTTAGCTTCAATAAAATTCATTTGCGGAGAACCGATAAACCCTGCTACAAATTCGTTGCATGGGAAATCATAAAGATGCTGAGGTGAATCTACCTGTTGAATAAATCCGTCTTTCATAACAACTATTCTCGTTCCCATTGTCATAGCCTCTGTTTGGTCATGGGTTACATAAATGAACGTTGTTCCTAATCTTTGGTAAAGCTTAGAGATTTCGGTCCTCATTTGAGCGCGCAGCTTAGCATCTAAATTAGAAAGAGGTTCATCAAGCAAAAATACTTTAGGATCGCGCACAATAGCGCGGCCCAAAGCAACACGCTGCCTTTGTCCTCCGGACAATGCTTTTGGCTTTCGCTCAAGATACTGTTCAATACCTAAAATTTTAGCAGCCTCTTCTACACGGCGCCGAATCTCTTCTTTTGGTGTTTTTCTAAGCTTCAGCCCAAATGCCATGTTATCATATACAGACATATGGGGATACAGTGCATAGTTTTGAAAAACCATAGCAATATCCCTGTCCTTAGGCGCAACATCATTTGCCAGCAAATCTCCAATATATAATTCGCCTTTACTGATATCCTCAAGACCGGCAATCATGCGGAGTGTTGTAGATTTACCGCAGCCGGACGGACCTACTAGAATGATAAACTCTTTATCATCAATTTCAAGATTGAAGTCTGTAACAGCCGTAACCCCACCATCATAAATTTTATAAATATTTTTTAATGTTACTTTTGCCATAGATTTAATACCTCCTAAATTGTCATAAAACTGTGCAATTCCTTGTGTAATTAATATATCATATTGGAGTTCAGAATACCACTAATTTTTTCACTAAATCTTAGAAGGTTTTTTTATGTATTTTATATAGCTAAGAAAAAATAGCGTCTTTTTTAAAACAATTTTAGGGCATGATCTACAAAATTTCTTTTCAAATTGTTATTGTTGAGATATTTAGTCCATATTTCGACTTGTCCTTCCAGCAATTTTCTTATTTTATACTCCGTAAAAAGGAAGCATTTGTGAATCCTTTAACGCGTTTTCAATATGACCGCCAATTACAACACCTTTATATACAATCAAAGAGGCAAACATCCTGTTTTCTGGACCATCTGTACTATGTTCATCGTTTTTGGTGATTTCATATACATATTCGATAACCTTTTTACCCATATAAGGAGTAAGGTCTAAACCTTGGCTAACTTGAATTAAGTTATATTTTTTATAAATTTCATTAAATTCAGAAGGTACAACGATTTCCTGCTTCAAAACAGCATCACCTAAAATGCTGCAGCCAAACTGCATTAAAAATTCATTGTGCTGATTTTTATCCTTCGCGGAAAGTGAATATTCGCCAGTTTGTTCACATGCTGCGGTTTTTTTGATACTGCTATTATTTATTATTATAAATGCGGCAACACATAAAGCGGCGGCAACAGCCAGACAAATACCCCTCAGCCTTTTATTATTCAGCGATAAAACAAACATTTCTGTAGCCTCCTGTATATTCTTTTTTATTACGAAGCAATAACACGGTATAATCCCGGTCTTGCTCTGCATTCAACACCGGTTATTTTATAGATATGCTCAGAATAAAAAATTCATGTTTGTTTTCCGGTTTTTTTAGAGCCTGTTCAGGCTCTTAAAATAACAAGGTCATAAGATCTAACGGATGCTCGGCGAAAACGGAGGCGCCTTCTTTCTCCATTTGTTCTTTTGTTCCATATCCATACAAAACTCCTATGAAATCCACCCGCGCCAGACGTGCCCCCTCGGCATCGTATTTGGTATCTCCAATCATTACAATTTTATTATTTAAGCTGCCGCCGACACTTTGGATGGCATAAGGTATATTGTCTTTTTTTTCACTTCGCCAGCCGTTATCCTCAGACCCGCAGAGCGCGTCAAAATATTTACGCAGCTTAAGTAACTCAACAACCTCTTCCGCGGCTTTTTGACGCTTCGAAGAGCAAAGAACCACTCTTGCATCCGATTTATGCAATTCCTTTAAAACATCGTCTATCCCCTTATACATTTTATTCAAATGCTTTCCCTGTTCATCATAAAACTGTACATAGTATTTAAGTGCATTTTCGGCATTTAATTTGTTCATTTGACAAAGTATTTTAAATGTGTCCTGTATGGGAGGCCCGACGAAATTGCTATAATCGTTTAGATAGTCAGTAAAGTCCTGAGCTGGAATACCAAGAGACTTTAAAGCATAGTACATCCCTTGCTGAATACCGGCCCCGCTTTCAGAAATAGTCCCGTCAAGATCAAACAGAACAATATCGTATTTACATTTCATAAAGCTATTCACCACCTGTCGTATATTATGTTTTAAATGTATTATATAATAAAAGTTAAAGTGTATTCAAGTCCAAAAAGCAACGAAAAGTATAATTATTGTAAATCTACTGATGCGATTTTAGAATTAATTATTGTATTTACCGCGCATTCTGCCGTTCAGGGCGAAAAAAAAACAATTCGCGATAAAATCAACAATTTTATAAGAAAATTTGATACAATAGTAACGGAAACGGAACTATAAAATGTGTCTTGCAAAAGGAGAAGTAAAGTGATAGGTAAAATAATTTCACTGATTACCGATACATTACTGCTAAAAGGCGCAATTGAAGAGGACGACCGGGATATATATGAATACGGTATAGATGTTGCGCTGTTTTCATGTTTAATTATAGCCGCTCAGGTGTTATTAGGCTGTGTTTTTAAGTGTTGTATTGAAACGCTGGTAATGGTGTTTTTCTTTGCGGTATTTCAAACACAAAACGGCGGATTTCATGCCAGAACTCATCTTGGATGTTTCTCAATCACAATATTGCAGTGGATTGTGTTTAGATTAGTATTGGCATTTGTAAATGATTATATAGTGTTATTTTTTAGCTGTTCCTCTATAGTCTCTTTAATTATTGTTTTTTTGCTGGCGCCTGTAGAACATGTCAACGCGCCTATGTCAGACAAAAAAAAGAAAGACGCGAAACTCATAAGCCGGATCATTTGTTCAGTGGTTCTTGTTCTTAATTTTTTGCTATTTAAGTATTTATGGAAATTAAATTTGATTTTTTTGCCAATTGCTTTCTCTTTAACAATTTCCGGAATATCTATTTTAATGGCACATGTACATAAGCGGAAAGCCGTTTAAAGTGAAAGTTTGAAAATATACATTTACTTTATGAAGGAGGTAAAATATATGAAGCCAAAAAATACAGCTGCAAAAGTAGTGGCACAAATAATAAAAAAAACAGCGATTGTAGCGTGCCAAAATTATAGCCTTTTGGGGTTCCATCAACCCAAAGTCCCAAAAAAGCTGCAGAAATAACCAGTATGGACTTTTAATTAATCGCTTGCGCATATCCCAACTCTCACTTAGCAGCAGATCATTTTATGTCTTTAAGGAAAACTGAATCACTAACCTTTTCAACTTGAGTGATTCAGTTAGCTCTTTATAAAGCTATTTAGCTCCTGTAAGCGGTAAGAGGCAAAGAAATATGCGATGAAAAAACGTGATTTTTATATTTTAATTCCATATTGCCGCTGTATTTGTTTACAACAGCTTTTATTCGTTTTATTCCTATTCCATGATAACGCTCAGATTTAGTTGTGAAATACTCCGCCCCTTCTTTGTTAAATTTTCCGTCAGATGAATTTTTTATATCAATAATTAACTGGCTCTTAATTGTGCTGATATTGATATTGATAAAAAGTTTATGCACATTATCTTGTCTAATACGCAAACAAGCTTCAATAGCGTTATCGAAAAGGTTGCCTATTATTGAAGCTAGATCTGTTAATTCTATACTAATTTCAGCTGCGATACGAACAGATACAGATACATCAATTTGGTTGCTTTTCGCGTATGCGGTTTTTGCGTTTATGAGAGAGTCAACCAGCCCGTTGCCTGAATTAATGGTGTTGTCAAAATCCGATATAGTTGATTCTATAGATTTCAAATAATCTAAAATCATATCATATTTCTTTGACAAGCATAAACCATTAAGTACCTGCAGATGTGAGTGATATTCATGACGCCAGGCTGTGATTTTTTCATATATAGAATCAATTTCCTGATAATGCATTTGCTGAAGCTCATTCTGCTGAATTAACGTTTGCTGTTCTACAATTCTTTCGGTTTGCTTTTTTGTATGCACATAGAGAAGCAGGGCAGCCACAATAATCATCAGCAGCATTGGAGTAGTCCAAAATAATTGTGAGCTGACGTGGTTTTTTTGAAGATATTTTTCAGGCTCTCTAATAAGCGTATGAAATATCAACATTATAGCTACAGATAAGATAGGTACAATAAGTAAGGTTACACTGGCAATTCGATTATTTGTGTCGTATTTCTTCACAAACGTTAATGCAACCATGAAAAAAATGTAGAAGATCCTGGAAATTATAGAAATCCATATTGCCACAGGGGATTTGGTTTCCGGAAAATTAAATATAATCAAAGTGGAATATGTACAGAACGTAGCAAGTGAGACACAAATAGCAGACCAAATTAATTTCCAATGCCATTGTCCATAATGAAAAATACTAACATACAAAAAGGCAAAAAACACCAAATCTAATATTTGTACAATATAATAGACGTTCTCCTCTTTGATTAGATGCTGCAGTATAGGCTGAGTTTCTATTATCAGAATACATGCAGTTAATATAATGGCTGCGTTAGCAATAGGATTAATGATTTTGCTTTTAAACATAATGTTTATTGTGAGTAATATAAGAAATAGTTCAGCAACTGATAATAAGTAGTTTATCATGACAAATCTTCTCCTGCTTTGTTTATATTGAAATGATATTTTAAAAAAGCTTCATGTACCAGTGGGTATCTGTGCCTTGATAACGCTAAGGACTCATTATTGTCTAAAGTTATAGAGTCCTTAGAAATAGAGTTAACGTACAGCAAATTAACAATATAAGATTTATGGCATTGAATAAAATGCGAAGCTGGCAGCTCAGATACTATGGAACTAATTGTTTTATTGCATTGGAAGGTATCTTTTGTTGTATGTACACTAACTTTGTTCTTTGAATTTTTTAATGATTCAAAATAATAAATATTCCCAATAGGTAATTTTCGTGTATAGTTATCAATTCTAACAACCCAAAATAATGATTTTTTATTTTTTATTTTTTCATAAGCCTGATCCAAACACTTAAAACAGTTTATTTCTGTTAACGGCTTTATAAGAAACTGAAGAATATTTACATCATATCCTTTGAAAACATATTCTATGCAGCCTGTTAAATATACTATTTCAATAATTGGATCTGTTTCCCGAATTTTTTTCGCAAGATCATGGCCATTAATTTGAACATTTTCAAGATTAATGTCTAAAAACAACATGTCATAATTATGCGATTCCCACTGAAATAAAAATGATTCCGCTGTTTTGAATGTAGCTATTTTAATACGTACATTTCGTTCTTTCGCCCATTTATTGATGAGTATAGTTGTTAAATTAATTTCATCAAGCTTATCATCACAAATAGCTATGCGCATACATCAGGTCTCCTTTTTATACATGCTAATGCGTCTGCTGCGTACCGCTTTTAGTAAAGAGGCGCTACAACAGTTTGAGTAAAGAATATTAAATGGCAACATTTATATTCTACTACAAATATTACTGGATTTCAACAAAAAATTAGAAAAAAAGGAGGTAACATTTAAATTTTTTTGCTAAACCTATTTAACACGGCTTCAGTACAAGAATCATTAAAGCTGTTTATCAATTCTAAAAAAGCGGATCCGTATTGTTCTAATTTTTTCTGTCCAACTCCTGACACTTGTAAAAAAGATTTTTCATTCAACGGCATTTTTAAACACATATCTGTCAGTGTGGCATCTGAAAAAATAATAAAAGCCGGAACTTGGTTTGAATGGGCAAATTTAAGGCGCAATGCTTTCAGCCTCTCAAAAAGTTCCTGATTTATTCTACTGTTAACCGCGGCGGTCTTCTTGGTTTTTGTATTCCGAATCTGTTGTTTAACTTTCATAGATACGCGTTTGTTATGAAAAAGAATCTCCTTTGACTTGTCAGTAAGAAATAATACCGGAAATTCCCCGTCACTGACACCTATACAACCGTCACTTATCAAGAAAGTAACAATATTATGTATTTCAGATTCACTATGCTGCTGCATTATACCGTAAGTTTTGATTTTATCAAGCTTCCAGGATAAAATGCGCTGTGTTTTCGCCCCACGCAACGTATCAATAAGCATTTTTATGCCAAACCGTTCCCCCATACGTGAAATACACGACAAAATCTTTTGTGCTTCAACAGTAATATCGGCAGATTCGTAATCGATAAGGCAGTTGGAGCAGTTGCCGCAGATGACTTTTTCAACATCGCCAAAATAGTTTAGGATATATTGACGCAGACAGTCTAAGCTGTGACAATAGTATGCCATACGTTTGAGACGAAGTCTTTGTTTCCTTTTCACTTCTTTCTGCATTTCCGGTTCCAGCTCTGTTTCTTCACTTATATTGTCAATCAGAAATTTGTTTGTAGCTACATCTTGCCCGTTATACAACAATAAACAGTCACTGTGCGAACCATCCCGTCCCGCGCGTCCTGCCTCCTGGTAATAGCTTTCCATATCCTTCGGCATGTTGTAATGAATAACAAACGAAATATTACTTTTATCAATACCCATACCAAAAGCGTTGGTAGCGGACATTAGGTTTTTTCTGTCATATAAAAAGTCATCTTGATTTTTGCTTTTTTCGGCATCTGAAAGGCCGGCATGGTATTGTGTACAAGAATAACCCTCTTTATTTAATCTGATGCATAATTCCTCAACACTTTTCCGTGTGCTGCAGTAAATTATACCGCTTTTACCAGGATGTTGATTAATGTATTCCGTCAGAGCTTTATATTTATCTGATGGCTTCTGCACCTCGAAATATAAGTTGCTTCTGTTAAAACCGGTTGCCATCACATAAGGATTTCGTAATCCAAGAAGCTTTGTGATATCTTGTTTTACTTCTTCTGTGGCAGTGGCTGTAAACGCGGCGGCAACAGGACGTTTTGAAAGTAAGGTGATCCAATTTTTAATATTTAAATAACTTGGCCGAAAATCATGCCCCCATTGGGAAACACAGTGAGCTTCATCTACCGCTATCATGGAAATGCTGATGCCTTGGGCAAAATCGCAGAATGTCTCCGTATCCAGCCGTTCCGGCGCTATATATATGATTTTATATTTTTGCTGTTTAGCGTTTATAAAAACCCTGCGTGACTGTTCAGGTGTTAGAGAAGAATTAATAAACGCTGCGGGAATGCCGTTTTCACACAACGCTTGTACCTGGTCTTTCATTAACGATATCAGCGGCGAAATCACAATGGTAATTCCTGGCAAAATCAACGCGGGCACTTGATAACATATGGATTTACCCGCGCCCGTCGGCATAACCCCAAGCACATCGTTACTTTGAAGGATCTTCATAATAATTTCTTCTTGGCCAAAACGGAACATATCGTAACCATAATATTGCTTAAGTATTCTTTTCATAATTTCTTTCAACCTAATCACCTCAAAAAAACATACCTCACAGCATGACTGCAAGGCATGGAAAATTCTTTAATTTATTGCTGTTACAATGTATTGAACCGCAAAACATACCGGATTTATTTAGGGGATTATAATGGTCTAGAAAAACAAGACAAAAGAATTGCAAATCTTAATGGAGTGAGATAAAATAGAAGTCAGAAAAAACTGACGGAAAGAGG
>JGI20171J29575_12612519_pt1 | contig 17788 bp, 15 predicted proteins | sample TergutNc150P4_FD_29575 | JGI IMG/M metagenome (IMG submission 29575)
TATAAAATAACCTTCTCAAGCCGTTCTATGTACGCTGTTTCACCGGGTTCCGGCCATTGGGTTCCGCACATATATTGCAGTGCCGATTTATCGCCGTTTTTTATCATATCGCGTATACGGGCCGCTGAAGAGACGCATGACGAGCCAGCCAGTCCGAGCAACGGAGAACCATGAAAAGACTGAGTTCCTGTCACCGCGTTACCATTTTTTTTATTATTTTTAAAATTCTCTTGTTCAGTATCAGGGGTCCAGTCATGGGGTGCGCCAATCCTTTTCGTTGTTTTAGGCATGATGCTTGTACCCTTCAATGCTTTACAGTATTCGATACCTAAAATATTGTTTGGATAATTCAAAATATCCGCTGTTTCCGAACCAAAAAACATCCTTACACTCATCTGCAGTGCTTTTGGATAGTAAATACCTTGTTTCATCAGGTTTTTTGTATGTGCCAACACCATTGGATCTTCTGATGCGTTTGCCGCCTGAAGGATTTGTTCTAATCTTCCTGATTCACTGCCAAACCAAAGCTCGTCCACACATCCTAATTTCTCCGCCATGGCAATACCCGATTTCGCAAACCGTTCCGCACCGGCACATGAAAAAACAGAGGGCAGTTCAATAACCAGGTCTACACCATTTTTTAAAGCGGTTTCCGCCCGCTGGTATTTTGAAAGAATCGAAATATCGCCACGCTGTACGAAAAAACCGCTCATAATTGATATTACACAGCTGCCGGAAGATTTAATAGTATCAATTAAATATTTATGTCCGCTGTGAAATGGATTGAACTCACATATAATAGCTGATACTTTCATTTTGGAGTATCAATACTCCGCTCACCTCTCTCACAAAAACCGCCAATACCCATTGTCATAAAACAATAGCCTCTAAAGTACCGTCTTTTAGTTTCAGCGTAAAAGCATCGTTTGGCTTTAGTTCATTTACCGAAGAAATTACGTGATTCTCTCTCATAGCCACCGCGTACCCTCTGCTCAAAACCGAGATAGGATTTAACCCTTCCAGCAGTGCCGCGCATTGGGATAACCGCGTTTTTGATTCCTGATATTTTCGGTTTATTAGGAATTTTATCCTCTGTTCCAGAAGCGTCAAATGAGTAAACGAATTGTTTATGCGCGAGCCGGGCGATTTTTCCTCTATCCTGGATTGCAGACGCCGAAGGCGCGTTTCGCATTGAAGGAGTTTTGACTGTATAAGCGATTGCAGGTACTGCATTTCCCCGTCCAGAAACAGCTTTATTTCCTCGCTGTTTTGAACTGCCAGTTCCGCTGCCGCCGATGGGGTAGGCGCCCTTAAATCAGAAACGAAATCGCAGATAGTGTAGTCGGTTTCATGGCCGACAGCCGAAATCACAGGTATACCGCAGCTGTAAATGGCATCGGCAAGTATCTCTGAATTAAATGCCCATAAATCTTCCGCGGAACCTCCGCCCCGGCCGATAATAATTACATCAACAGCTTTATGCCTGTCTAAAGACATGACAGCTTCAGCTAAATATTCCGGAGCCGATTCTCCCTGTACAGGTACATTGCATAGAACAATGTTTACATTAGAGCTGCGGCGGCGCAATATATTTTTTATATCTTCTACCGCCGCGCCGGATATAGATGTAACCACACCTATATGTTCCGGATATTTGGGGATACCTTTTTTGTGATCCTGCTCAAAATAACCTTTTTTCAGAAGCTTGCTTTTCAGCTGTTCATAGCTAAGTGCCAGCGCGCCTATACCTTCAGGCTGCATATCTTCAATGTAAAACTGATATTGTCCCGTTGGTTCATATAAAGTTATACGGCCTCTGGCTATTACTTTTATATGGTCTGCAAGTTTAAATTTTAAATTTCTTACATTATTTTTGAAAATAACAGCGCTTATTACCGCTTTTTCGTCTTTCAGCGATAAATAAATATGGCCGCTGCCGTAATGGTCTTTTAAATTCGAGATTTCACCTGTTACATATATTCCATTAAGACGTTCATCACCGTCCAGCAGCGACCTGACATAAAAATTCACCTGCGATACTTTTATTGCTCTTTGCACCGGGCTGCTCCTATTCATCATAATTTCCGTCTTTTTCGTGGTCTTGGACCGCGTTTCGGTGCCCGTTGCTCTTTGCACCGGGCTGTCCCTATTCATCATAATTTCCGGCTTTTCGCGGTCTAGATCTCCTCTTTGCTTGAACTTTCTTTCTCGTTTAATTTTAAAGCTCTTTCAATGTTAGCAAGTACTCCGTTTACAAACGCCCCATCTTCCGGTCCCGAATATTTTTTAGATAATTCTATCGCTTCATTTATAGAAACATTAACCGGAATATCTTCTATATATAGCATTTCATATAGTGCCAGACGTAAAATGCTGAATGATATTTTTGAAATCCGGTTTAGCTTCCATCCGGATTTTAAATATTTGGAAATCAAATCATCCAGTTCTGCCGCTCTATTTTCAATTTCTTTGCATATTTGAATAACCTCATCGTCCAGAACCAGATCGCGCCCTTCAAATGTATTAACAATAATATCATCAATACTGTCATTATGAAACATTTTCTCAAAGCATAAAATAAAAGCTTGTTCTCTGACTTTATAACGTGATAATTTTTTTTTCATACTGTTTCCCGTACTACACTCGCAATAGAATCGGCGCACAGCCCAAACCTTTCTAACAACTCTTTTGCCGGACCCGAATAACCGTACCGGTCATTTACTCCTATCCGCCTTACAAAAACAGGATATTCACTGCTCGTCACTTCCGTTACCGCGTCACCTAACCCACCTATAATATTGTGTTCTTCTACCGTAATAATTTTGCCGGTTTCTTTGGCCGCTTTTATAATAATGTCCCTGTCTATGGGTTTTATAGTATGGATATTTATCAACCTGACATAGATACCCTCTTTTTCAAGGGCAGCTGCCGCTTTCAACGATTCACTTACCATTAAACCCGTTGCCACAACAGTTACATCACTGCCTTTATGAAGCGTAATACCTTTTCCTAAGGTGAATTTATAATTTTCGGGATCATTAAAGCTTTCTACCGCCAAACGCCCCAAGCGTATATAAACCGGACCTTTATATTCTGCCGCGGCTTTTACCGCTTCCGTCATCTCATAATGATCAGCGGGATTTAATACCACCATGCCCGGAATAGTTCTCATCAGCGCAATATCCTCCAGGCACTGATGGGTTGCACCATCTTCACCTGTTGAAATTCCGCCATGGCTTCCGGCAATCTTTACATTTAACTTCGGATACCCCACAGAGTTCCTGATTTGCTCAAAGGACCGCCCTGCCGCAAACATCGCGAATGAGGCTGCTACAGGAATTTTGCCGCTGGCCGCTAAACCCGCGGCCACACAAATCATATTGCCTTCCGCTATGCCGCAGTCAAAAAAACGGTCAGGATGGGCTTTTTTGAAAAGAACAGTTTTTGTCGCCTCAGCCAAATCAGCATCCAACACAACAATGTCCTTATTATAATCCGCAAGTTCAGATAGTGCTATCCCAAAGCTTTCTCTTGTTGGTTTAGTTATTTTCTCCGGCATTATCCTTCCTCCAATTCTGAAATCCTTTTCTCTATTTCGGCCATTGCCAATTCAAACTGTTCTTTATTTGGCGCGGCGCCATGCCACTTTACAGAATTCTCCATAAAACTTATGCCTTTACCTTTTATTGTTTTTGCCAAGATTACCGTAGGCTTTTCTTTTACTGTTTTCGCTCTTTCAAAAGCCTCTTCCATTTCATCAAAAGAATGTCCGTCAATTTTTATAATTTCAAACCCAAAGCTCTCGAATTTTTTGTCAAGAGGCTCTATATTGCAAATCTCGGCAACAGGACCATCAATTTGCAAACCGTTTTGATCAACAATAATAACTAAATTATCCAGCTTGTTATGGGCAGCAAACATAGACGCTTCCCATACTTGTCCTTCTTCACATTCGCCGTCGCCCAGAATTGTATACACCCTGTAATCCTTACAATCAATTTTAGCCGCCAGTGCCATACCGCAGGCAGCCGATACACCTTGTCCTAAAGATCCGGTACTCATGTCCACACCGGGGGTAGATTTCATATCGGGATGACCCTGTAACCCGTCAACTTGGCGCAGCGTAGTCAGCGTCCGCCAATCAAAAAATCCTTTTAAGGACAGTACCGAGTATAATGCCGGGCAGGCATGTCCTTTCGATAATACAAATCTGTCTCTGTTTTTATTTTTCGCGTCCCCACTGTCCACATTCATCTCTTTAAAATATAAATACACTAATAAATCTGTTGACGAAAGTGAGCCGCCCGGATGTCCTGACTGTGCATGATAAGTCTGTACCAATATGCCCATACGTGCTTTGCAAGCTAATATTTCTAACTTTTGTCTTTCTTCACTTGTCATAACCCAAATCCACCTCGTATTAAAAATTGAACTTAAAATAATCAATCTTATTAAAGAATATCTTACCATAAAAAAAGTATTCTATTTTTCGATAATATCAAAATAACTTTAAAGATTTAATAAATTACAGGGACGGATAACGATCCGCCCCTGTTTGACACTGTAAATAGAAACCTGCAATTTATTATTCAACTCTAAATAATATCTATAAAATAATACAAAAAATTAATAATATTAATAATTTATTTACTCTTTTATTTATATTTTTTTTAATTTTAGTATTGCAAATTCAAATTTACTGTGATATAATAACGTCAGTCCTCATAAAAGGAGTTCTTGTATGAGCCTATTTAAAAATAATAAAAATAAGCGTCCTTTATTTGGGAATAACATAGAATTAAGTTGTGAGCACTGCATGAACGCTTTCATAAATGAAGCTGGTTGTTTCTGCGGTGCCAAGTGTTCTGTTGTAAAAGGTAAATGCAAACGTTATGTTTACGATCCTCTGCTAAGAGAGCCAAGAGGCATAAACATCAAAAAAGAAGCCTTTACTGAGGAACAATTCATTATTTAGCTTTCCACTTTTTTCTTTTTTTCATTTTAATACTCTCTGAGGGGGGATAGCAACAGAATTTTTCTGTTGCTATTTCTTTTTTATCAGAGCCTGTTTACCTTGGGATACCCTGGAATACCCTGGGCTTTTGGACATAATTTAAATGGATTTTTGACGCGGAGGACACAGGCGGACTTTCGCCCGGCAAGGACGGCAAGACAATAAAGACAATGAAATTTGCCAAAATTGCAGGTGCATCAAGGCGATAAACAGGCTATCAGTTACTTTGTTGTAATATAAACGCGAAAAATGTAAATTTAATGTGCCATTATTATATCATATCAACTATATTTAGTCAAGGAATTTTTATGTGAATTTACTCATTTTTTAATAATATGATCTCTTGATGGACCATTTGATACAATCTTGATTGGTATACCTATTTCCTTTTCCGCAAACTCAATATACTTTTTACAGTTTTCAGGTAAATCATTGTAATCTCTAATATTTGAAATGTCACATTTCCATCCCGGTAAAACTTTCAATATAGGCTGGCAGCGGTTCAGCTTTGTTGTTGAGGGAAAATAATCAATCGCCTCGCCATCAAGGAGATACCCTACACAAACGGGAATTTCATCTAAATATCCCAGGGCGTCCACCACAGTAAATGCCAGAGAAGTCGCCCCCTGAACGCGGCATCCATACCGGGAAGCCACCAGGTCAAGCCATCCCATACGTCTTGGACGTCCCGTAGTCGCGCCATATTCCCCGCCGTCACCGCCATGTTCTCTTAACTCATCCGCCGGTTCCCCAAAAATCTCACTGACAAACGCGCCCGCGCCCACGGCACTTGAATACGCTTTTACTACGGCAATAATCTCCTTTATTTCGTATGGCGGAATACCTGCGCCTACCGCGCCATATCCCGCAATCGTATTCGATGACGTTACCATTGGATATATCCCGAAATCGGTATCCTTTAACGCGCCCAGCTGTCCTTCTAAAAGGATATTTTTATTTGACTCAACAGCTTTGTAAACATAATTAAACGTATCCGCAATAAAGGGCTCCAAAACTTCTTTGTATTGCGTCAGCTTTTCGAAAAGATCCTCCGCGTTTATCTCCGGTTTTTTATATAAACCTTTAAGTATTGCGTTTTTTATTTGCAATACTTTATATATTTTTTCCTTCAACAATTTTTCACCGGTAAATAATTCGTTTATCTGAAACCCTATTTTTGCGTATTTATCGGAATAAAACGGCGCGATACCGCTTTTTGTAGAACCAAAAGAGTCCTTTCCCAACCTTTCTTCTTCGTAACGGTCAAAATCAATGTGATAAGGCATTACAATTTGCGCTCTGTCTGAAATCAGAATATTAGGTGCAGGTACCTGACGTTTTGCAAGTTCTTTCATTTCTTTTTGAAAATTATCTACGTTTAAAGCGACCCCATTGCCAATAATATTAGTAATATGGCTATGAAACACACCTGAAGGAAGCTGATGCAAAGCAAATTTACCGTAACTGTTTATTATAGTATGACCTGCGTTGCTGCCCCCCTGAAACCTGATAACAATATCGTTTTGCTGCGCCAGAACATCTGTAATTTTACCTTTACCTTCGTCTCCCCAATTAGCCCCCACAATTGCCTGTACCATAATAAATATCCCCTTTTCTTAATTGAATACCGCTAGAGCCTGTTCAAATGCTTTCAGTAATGATACTTTGAACAGGCTCTTAAAATGCTTTCTGTAATGAGATTTTAAATAGCCTCTTAGATTATAATGCAATAATCAAAAATTTTCAACAATAATTTTATTGTCCCAATACGCGCTGCGCCTCTTTAACTATATCACGCATTTATTCCAATGTTTCTGACAGAATATTATATCTTTTTTTCATCTCTTCCCATTGATCCGAAAGCTTTGATTTCAACTTACGATAAATCTTGCTGTTCAATGGTTGGTTATAGTAAGATTGAAACTTTTCATATATTATTACCATATAAGTTGCCTGTGCCTGAAATTTTTCATCATCAGGCGACATTGTATCATATAGAATTTTGAATCGTTCAAATAATTCATGGATTGCACGGCGGAACTTCCAATGTACAAATAGTTCCTCCAGCAAAACAGAACTCATCAAAAATTGCAATGATGCTGTAATCGTCTCCACATTCAAATTTATCATACCAATAACAATAAAAAGCAAAGTGGCTATAATGTTTTTTAAAATTATCCTAATCGTCATCTTAGATGAAATACTCTCTGTAAAAAAGCAATTTTCAAAACAATTAGCAGCCATACGTTTTGTGCCCTTTTCTATTTCAACGTTTGTGTAATAATGATTTATTGGCTTTTCCAATATTTTTGTCTCAAATGCATCGTCTATAAACCCGCCAATTCGTTCACGCCCGGCAACTGGTCCTGAACAAATCTTTGCACCCCAAGTTAATGCAATACCAATAACTATCGCAAAGGGATTGACTACCAAAATAATTTTTTTTAATGCAACTGGCCAGTCTAAAGGCACATAAATCCAAAATACAGAAACCAAAGAAAGAATGCCGGTTATCCAGATAAAAATGTTTGCCCACTTTTCGACTCTAATCCAACGATCAAAAAGAGATTGATATGGAATACCCTCTATGACATTCTTATTCGCAATATTTTTATACATTATTGTATCCCTCTCTTCCTTTGATTTTCAAGAAAGTGTTTTTGACAATATGGATGATAGCCACTGCCATCTTTTTTCTTGTTTGTACGTTCATTGCAATCAAGTGCTTTGCAATAGCCTACTTCTGTTTGGGTTTGCATAGGAACTTTTCGCTCTGACTGTACAGCTATTAATTGTTTTAGCTTTATTTGAGAAATCTCAGTATCATCATTTTCCAACACACCAAAACCAACGTTCGTCTTCGCTCCAATGCCAAGATCTATGAGAATACTTTTGAATGCATTTTTCAATTGCTCATTTGAAATATTAACATCATTGAAACTATCAAAGCCAAAACGGAAAAGAAACGACACGCCAGGAATCACTTTAAGCATTGTCAGAGGAATAGGATTTTTAAGTCCGTTCATCTGGTATTCTTCTCCACCATCAGATTTGTCTGCGTCATAAGGCTTATTATGAGGTGTAATGCTCTCCAATCCTAATAACCGCCCGTCTTTGTTAGGTTTTATAGGGATAGCGTCAAAGAAAATGACTTTTCCCATATCGTCTTTGCCGAAAATGTCATTTTCAATGTCTTTAATTTTCTTTTCCTCAAAACACAGCTTTTCAGCTATATACTCCGGGAAATTCTTGAATGCGCTGCGCAAAACGCCCTTTATAGTACTGCCCGGAATCACCGGCAGCCCGGTCACAAAATCAAGAGTAAATCCCAATTTGATTTCTGTACCACTCTTGCTGTCTCCGCTTATAAAATCAGTCCCTGCGCTGTGAGCGTTTCCCAAACCAATAAGAAGACCTGGGTAGATTGTTTTTAGCGGAAAACTATACTCTGTAAAGTAAATCGGTTCTAGATCAGAAACTTGCCACTTTTGGTTTGCAATTTGATGATTACAGCTTTTGAAATAACTGTATGTAAACTCGCTGTAATAATCAACATTAAACAAATAATTTAAATTCATCAAGTAAATGATCCCTCCCCTGAAAATCGAACTGCTGACTTTTTCTTCAAATAATACAGATTCATTGCCAGTTTGAGCGCAACAGCTTGATTAATAATATTCTCTTTTAAACTCCTGTCATTTGAATGCATGGCCACATAATCAAAAAGCTTTTTTGCCGCTGCTTTATAAGCCCTTTTCTCCTCTTCATTTTTTTGCTCAAATGAGATATTAAGCTCCTCTCCCTTGTGAAGTAATAGCCAAATGGCCATCATAAGTCGTTCACGTGGAACATCACTGCCGCCCTGCGCACTGAAGAATGCCACAGCAGCTAAAAGGCTTCCGTTTTTAATAACACTTCCAAAAGTAGAAATCTGTCCGCGCCAAGCTTTATCCACAACACCACCTTTAGCGATTTTGACTTTCTCCAATACATCGTATGCGTCTGGAATTAGCGCGTCAATTGCTTTATTCATGCCGAAAACACCTCCGTGACTGTGGTATATCCGTTGCCAATACTGGCATTTCCGCCGAATTGCACAGGCGAATTTTTCTCAAACTTCAACTCACATGAATCGTCTAATGTAATGACCGCGAAATAGAAAATGCTTTTGTGGGGAACTATCTCTTCATACCAAAGATTTCCGTCACCGTCCAGACAGTTTCGGGCACGGGTAGGAAGATCATAATCACGCAAAGTTTTAGCTATGGCAAAATCCTGTCCTATCAACTTTTTCAGGCATTCCAACTCCAAAAATTTTGATTCAATATTTTCAATTTTAATACCGCGCACGTTGCTTGAAAATCCATCACCAAGTTGGAGCTCCTGATAGCTGTAAAATGCGGACAGTCCTAACCCTTTCAGCAAATCAGAAAAACTCGCAAGAATATCTGATCCCGTGGCAAGGACATACGGACGGTCTCCACAAGACACACGCAGTGGACGGGCTATACACAATGCAGAAAGAAACTTATACTTCCCATCAACAGTTATTATTTTTTCTTTGCCATCTTTATCCTTTTCTTTCTTTACCCCTCCAAAGATTTTTCTTATTTTTTCTTCCTTGTTAATTTCTTTTTCCCAAAGGCGCTCAAAATGCTCTTTTAGCGCTCCTTTTATTCCTGATGCGTGTATGATTGGAACGTCTGTCAAAACCGTGTCCTTTTGTACTTCATTGTCAATGATACTATAATTGGCTTCTCCATTGCCAACATGAAGATCAGTCAGACATTCCAACTTAAAAAGATGAGTTTTCATTTCACTTTTCCTCCAATAATTTTATTAAATCCGGCAATTTCCACATGAGAGTTTTGAATTTTTTCTTTGAAGCCGGAAACATTGTTAGTCCGAAACATACTGCCCGCTTGAATTAACTTGATGTTCTTACCTTTTTGAAAACGGTCAGTGACTATTGTAGCTCTTCGATAATCTGTGGTAAAAACACTAAAATCCCGTGTTTTTACACAAACAAATTCGCAATCATTATATAAGACATGAATATTTTCAGGAACATACAAATCAGACTGCGCATAAACCATCTTTTCTCCAATTAAATCATCAGGAATAGCAATCTTTCCCAAAATTTCGGAATTCTCTGTATCCCAATCAGCTTTAAACAGCGATTTCCCCTGACCAAGATAAAGAATTTCGTTTTGAGGCTCGAAACCATCCTTCGTTTCAGCAAAAAACGCAAAGGAAAAGCCCTGTTTCAACGTTTTATATTCTCTTTTGAAAAAACCATTCTCTTTCTGCTTCTTGTTAATCCCTATTTTTTCATGTCCTCTAAACAAGTCATCATAAATCGCTCGTTCCCTAATGGACATCCAACTGTTAGCAAGTCCGTCTTTGGCTGTATAGTCCATCGGAAAAAAACGTTTACCATCATCCACAGTGTGCACAGGACCGCAATACTTCTTAAAAGGTGAATATATTTTGTTTGGTTTCCTCTCTCCATCCGACTCTTGTTCTTCGCCTTTTATTTTGTGATCAAAGGGGGTTCGAATCAAAAAATTATCTTCCTGATCTGTTATGTATAACGGAGAAATGCATTCGATTTTGCCAAAATCATTTATACTTTTATCATCAATCTTAAAACCAAAATCTCCAATATTTTTCTTGTCTTCTTCTTTCAAATGGAAGTTCTTCGACGGATTATTTATTCCAATATACCGCAGTGCCCCGAATAGAGTTGTTTGTGACGGTGTATCCAATGATCGAATAAAATACTGCTTATTGTTACCGCCGATTTCAAATATGTGCTCGCCCCCAAAGAAGTATGGCTCCAACGGCGTCAGCTTAATCAGAAACTTCGGCATCGTCCTCATCTCCTTTCTCTCCCCAAAATTTCACGAAGCGCAACAGTGCATCCAATGCATAAAGAATTTTTATCTCCCTATCATAAGTCTTTGTGCGAACGTCTTCCTTTAAGCCTTCTTCTTTCCTAACTCTTTTCTCATTCTCCAATTTTTTGCTCATAACAATTTCACGTACAATTGGATTTTTTTTACTTTCGCTATCTGCACAAAGCTGCGTTATATCCACTAATAGTTCAAACACGCTTTCAATATTTCCTTTTTTAACGCTATGTATTTCATTATCAAAAATGTTTTCAAAAATATTTTCCAAATACTTTTTATCATTACTCTCAAGAAATAAAGCCAATGCTTTCAGAAACAAATCCTGAAACTGCCATATATGCTTAGAAACTGATTTTAGTATATCTTCTTCAATATGCTGTTTGATAAGCTCTTTCACCTGTTCTATAACACCACTGCTCTTGAAATCTTCAAGTACAAATTTTATAGACTGTCCGCTGTGTTTCAACATAGAAATTCCCACTGCATTGCGGTTTTCCTTCGCTTGGTCAAAAAGCATCTTATACGCTTCGTCAAATGCTTCATATAGCGGATACCTATGATAACAAATCGCTACTCCGAAAGAAAGTGTCGGTGGCTTTTCATCCTCGAATCGTCCATCGAACATTTTACGCAAATCCTCCAAAAGGTATAGAAAGCTTTTACCACCCTGCTTTGAGGAAATGAGCGGAGCGATAAACAGTAAATCATCTCCTCCTGCATAGATTGTTACACCACCGTAATTTTGAATCGCTTGTGCCGCTTCAGAACAATACATCAGACATTTTCGGGAAAAATCCTGCTCACTTTCATTCCGTCTTTTGCATCCTTTTATGTAATCTCCAAACTTATCACCGTCCGACTGTACAATGGCGTAATAGGAGTTGATTTTTCGGCGCGGCCGTTCCTTTTCGTCAGCACGGCCTGTAATTTCCACTATCTGAGGCATACGTTCAAACTCGTTTCCGTCGTTATCTTTCTCTTTACGCAATGGAAACGGAACACTGGTAAGTTTAAGTTTTGTCGTGAAGTTTTTTCGAATTTTATCGTTCTTGTGACTATCCTGGAATAGTGCAGTAATAGGGTTTTCGCCGCTGGGCGCAGTCTTTTCAAGTTCAATTGCGTCAAGATACTTGGATGAATCCAGTATGGGGTTACCATTGCTTTCAAAGCAAATTGCGTGCAGTTGCAAGTACTGATTAAACCAATAGACAGATTTAATGTCGAACAGCGCTGCAATTTCTTCAACAATTTGATCAAATAACTTCCGAATCTCAGCAAGAGCGGTTTGCTCGTTTTTCGGCTCAAAAATAATACGGTCATGAAACAACCCAATTCCGTCCCGCTCTTGCAGTAAAGGATCTGACTTACTGTAATATGGCGACAAAATATCTTTATCGCTTTCCACCAATCCAACAATGACAATTAATTCGCAAAGCCTGCGGGAAATGTGGGAAAACATATAGCTTGCCGCCCACAGCCCTGCCGGTGAGCTGGTAAGGGAAATAGTATCGTGAATTGGACCGATTGTAACACCTATGTATTTAGCGGACATTAGAATTCACCTGCCTTTACAATTTTATTATTTTTAAAACTGCCAATTTGTTATATTGCTCAATCTGGTTCCTGCGATATTCGCGTTGTTCTTGCTTATTATCTTTTTTTTGTTGTGACGTTAACTGCTGATTTAATTGTTTTTGCTTTTTTTTCAGTTCTTTAACATCCTCGTCTGCAAAAAAATACGATCGAATAGCTTTCTTATCTGCATCTGATATTATTTGTTTTGCAACATTACTTTTATCACCATTGAAGTATTTTTCAAAATTTCGCATGAAATCAATTAAATCAAAGTTACTTGGGGTCTTTATAATATTTTTATCTGGACACTCATCATATTTGTATTTTCCATCTTGACTGAATTGAAAACTCTCATTAAGTAATTTTTGTGGAATATCTTCCAAAATCCAATATAAAATATTATTGTAGTAGCGAAAAGTCAATGGTGAATGATGTCGTTCTACATTTTTACCCTTAATATATATTTTTTTCAACTCATGATCTTGTGTAATTAAGTCAAATTCATAGAATTCAGCTATACCAAGTAACCCGCGCACATACATGCTAGAATTATTATTGTTCGCATGGTATAAACGACTTAAATTACTTCCACTTTGGGCTACAAAAGGATATTTTTCTTTTATGTATGCTTTTTCATTTCCTGTATTTTTACTATGCATATATTGAAATATGTACCCTCTATTATATTTAGGCTTATTAATTCCACTTTTCATTAAAGAATAAATCCAAAAAGCATCAACAGAATACCTATCAAAGATCCCAACTTGATTGCAACCTTTAAAAACATCCTGTTTCCCTAAATCTATCATCCAAGTCCTATCCGCTGGAAGAAGTGCTGCATATTGTATTGGAGTCGGCATTGAATCATCATTATTAACAACAATAAAAGATCCATACCCCTTTGATTGCCTAAGACCAAAATTGGTTACAGCAAAAAAACTACGAATATATTCTTCAATAAAATCTTTTAAGTTGTCTCTATTCTCTTTTAATATGCCTACTATGATTTCTATTTTTGTAAACCCTTCTTCATATAAAACAGTTCTTTTTTTATCCTCAACCGAATGAACACCTTGGTTTGCAAAAAACATCTTCCCATTAACAACCGTTATTTGCGGTTGCTCTCCTATTGGCGCCACTATTCGCATTTTATAATTCAGCGAATTATGCTCACCAAGCAGCCATTTGTTCTTCTCCGCCACCTTCAGCCCATCGCCATAGTTTCCTTTTCCAAGCTTAGTAATCAAAAATCGGTCCAGTTTTGGTTTTACTTCGCTTGCACGTAAAGTGGCCCCTTCTTCATCGTATTGGAAATGAATCATCGGTGTCTGTTGCTTCAATTTATATTCTAAAATAAATCTACTCATTATAACTCACCCTTGTATAACTAATTTAGCACTTGAATAATGTACAAGTTAATATTATCCCATATATCATTTCTTGTCAATCCACAAAAACATAAATTTTACAAGAATTCTGTTTAGTCACCACAAAGCACTGAATTTCATCAAAAAGCTTTTGATGTATTTATATTAATTTTTTTGCACTCTGCCCTTTGTTTACATGTGCATTAAAATAAAAGATGCCTCTGCAAAACTACATGTTTTGAAGAGGCATCTTTGCCTTGGTATTTTTTACTTCACTCTTGATTTTAATGTGCCTAAGAAATTCGGACCTGTTGTTATATCTATATCATTCCACCATGAAGGATAAGTCGGGATACCGGCTATATATTTTTGGATAGCTGTGGCATCTTTAATGTTCACGGAGCCATCTAAATTGAAATCCGCCAGATAATCACCTGTTTTTGATAGTTTTCTAATTTTAGCCACATGTTTTTGAATTGCCGTAGCGTCTTTAACTGTAATTTTATCGTCATCATCCGCATCTCCCATATTAAATAAGAGTTTATACGTATCAAACGTCTCACTCACACGGCTTTTTAAAACAGTTTCATAAGTTCCGTTATTGTCATTATCCACTTTTGCTACAAGCTTTTTATTATCTTCTGTAATTAAAATAGATTTTTTATTTGTATTCACTTGTATTGTTTCCATAATATCCATACCTGTTCCCGCAATTAAAATATCTTCAAATTTTCCTCCGGAAAGAATATAACCGTCCTTTGTATACTTTAAAGAGGGATTACTGGCGCCTTCTCCTAAAACCTCAACCATACACCACGGCAGCCCCGAATCATTAACAGAAACCGATAAATAATATAGCTCGCCGCTTCCTTTTAGCGAGATACTTCCGTTTTTTGAAAAAGACGCAGATTTAGCATCAAATGACATAACAGATAATAGCGCATTGTCATAACATATAAGATAACTCGTTATCCAGCTCTGAGAATTATTCTTTATAGTATAGTCCGCCTCTTTGTCCGGAAGAAACGCGGCGGACGATTCAACCGAAGACACTTCCCGGGGAATCCGCAGACCGCGTGACTTTTTATAATCGTTATAAATTATATCTTTCGAATCCCAGGATTCGTTGGTTCCGTTTTTTATTAACGTATAATCCACACCGTTTGAATAAAGCGAAGCCTTATATGAAGGATACTTTTCAGAACTGTTCTTATCAAATAAATTAGTATTATTATAAGCCAAAGTCAGTTCACCGCGGCCGGAAAATGAATTTAACCCTTCTTCATACGGAATAATCCATCTTCCGTTCGTTGTATTGACATATAAACAGGCTTCCGGGTCTAAGCCTTCTACATTTGAATCATAAATAAGAACTTTACCGTCGAACTTGCGCCCCTCATATTTGTACGACCCCGATTCATATCCAAAAGCCACTATCGCATGACTTATACCTGCGTTATAATCCACAGCTCCATCGTATTCATCGAATAACGTCCACCACAGTACTAAGGGATTGCCTCCGCTTTTGACCTTTTCAGCAGTTTCTTTTATATACTTGACTTTTTCTGAATTGGTCTTTCCTACAAAATCATGCGAGACGCCTTGTATAGAGTGGTAAAAGGCGGTTAATTGATAAAAACTCAGCAGTGAATCTACTTCATTTCTCTTTTTAAATTTAAGATCATGTAATGTATTGGCGCCATTTTGAATTTTCCCGGGATTTATTTTACCTGTTTTGGCCATAAAAGACGTTGCCGCAAAACCCCAGCAGCGTCCGCCTTCAAAATCATAATAATATCTCTCATCGAAAGCGTCAGAAATAATCTCGGCTTTTTCTACATCCGACGCATTGTTTAACAGTTTATTATAATCCTGCCTATTTAAATAAAGAGGTCCGCCAAAATTAAAAAAATCCCATGTATCTTTTGCAAAGTCCAGCTCTTTACCGGAAGTCCCGGCGGCAGCCTCAAGAAAAATATCATTTAAACCTATTCCTGTAAAAATTATCGATACAGATACCAATACAAGTGCAAATGATATCACTTTTGTAAAAAAGGATCGAGTCAGGTTAAAACGCATCAGACTGCAACCGTTGCCGCAACAGTCTTTTTTTAAAAATTTTTTCATAACAAACACTCATTTTCATTTATTAATTTGGGGTATCAAATCAAAAGCCTTTTGCAGATCTTCATTTGTAGGAATATAATCACTCATAGTCCCGTCTAAATATGCCGAATAAGCAGCCATATCAAAATACCCTGTACCGGTAAGCCCGAATAAAATAGTTTTCTTCTCACCTGTTTCTTTACACTGAACAGCTTCGTCCATTGCCGCCTTTATCGCGTGGGCGGATTCCGGCGCCGGTAATATTGTTTCCACTTTTGCAAAAATTGCGGCAGCCTCAAAAACTTTCGTTTGTTCAAGGGCAATGGCCTCCATAAACCCGTCGTGATACAGCTGAGATAAAACCGGTGACATCCCATGGTACCTTAAGCCTCCCGCATGGTTTGCTGACGGCATAAATCCGCTGCCCAGTGTATACATTTTTGCCATTGGTGTAACATGTCCCGTATCACAAAAATCGTAAACAAATTTACCTCTGGTAAACGACGGACATGACGCGGGTTCCGCCGCTACTATTTTTGGGTTAGCTTTACCTGTAATTTTATCTTGCATAAACGGAGCAATCAGCCCGCCCAGATTAGAACCGCCTCCAGCGCATCCTATAACAATATCAGGATACTCGTCTAATATTTCCATTGCCTTTTTTGCTTCCAAACCAATAACAGACTGATGCAGTAACACCTGATTTAAAACAGAACCTAAAACGTAACGGCATCCTTCTGTCGCAACGGCTTTTTCTACCGCTTCCGATATAGCACAACCTAAACTGCCTCCGGTATCCGGATTTTTTTCCAGGATCTCTTGGCCCACTTTTGTGGTATTGCTGGGGCTTGGTATTATATTTGCCCCAAATGTTTGAATAACCGCTCTGCGGTAAGGTTTTTGCTGGCTCGATACTTTTACCATATAAACAGTGAGCGCAAGGTCAAAGTAAGCACAAGCTTCCGCAAGCGCCGTTCCCCACTGTCCGGCACCGGTTTCTGTGGTCAGACTTGTTAACCCCTGCTTTTTCGCATAATAAGCCTGAGCTATAGCGGAGTTAAGCTTATGGCTGCCTGAAGTGTTATTTCCCTCAAACTTATAATAAATCTTTGCTGGCGTACCCAAATATTTTTCTAAATTATAAGCTCTGATAAGAGGAGACGGACGGTAAACTTTATATATTTCTACAACTTCCTCCGGAATATCGAAATACCTTGTAGTGGTGTCAAGCTCTTGTTTAGCCAGCTCTTCACAAAACACAGGACACAATTCTTCAAGCTTCATTGGTTCAAGAGTTCCGGGATGAATCAGCGGAGCCGGTTTCTCTTTCATATCCGCTCTCAGGTTATACCATTGTCTCGGTATCTGGTCTTCCGTTAAATAAAAACGATAAGGGACTTTAGCCATTATACTATCTACATCCTTTCAGTATCCAGAGTCTATTCAATCAATCCTCACACTCCATAAAAACAAAAGGCAAGGAATGGCCGAAAAGACTCTAACTATCATGATAATAATTTTACTACAATTTTTAATATTTGTCCACACAAATGATATGGTTAAAAACAAAAAAACAAATAAAAACCCGTTTTTGTAAATAGTCTCCACCAATTCAATTATCCTTTTTCTCTGCTTCGTACGCTTTTCTAACCGCAATAGACAATTGATCAGCACATGACGTACCACGGAGCCCGCATTGATTTCCGCCTAATTTCTCCTCTATTTCATTAACTGTAAATCCGTCCACCAGCTTTTGAATAGCTTTAAGATTACCGCTGCACCCGCCGCTAAACTCAACATTATTCACAACA
>JGI20171J29575_12612516_pt1 | contig 17609 bp, 13 predicted proteins | sample TergutNc150P4_FD_29575 | JGI IMG/M metagenome (IMG submission 29575)
TAACAAAAATTTGTATCTTGCGGTTGCGTTTGTTTATACTCGAGCAATCGGCTGACAACCCTTTGAGCCTCATCGTTTTTCCTTACCAAAACACAAACTCTTTCGGGCTGAAAACCGCGCAGTTGCAAATCTTCCAAAACAGCGGGCAACCGCTGCAAACTCTCCTCTTGCCAATAAATTTCCGCATTTTTATCATTTTCCAAAAATTCAAAACGCACATATCCTTTTTTTGCTTTGGGGCTAATTTGCTGATTTACATTACGATACGCATTCGTAATTTTTTCAATAATATTTTCATATTCATTAAAATCAACATTATTTGCCAAAATATTGTTTTTCAATTCATTATAAAGAATTTGCGGAGCAATGGAAAAAAAATTGTTATTAAATTCAATAATATTGCTGTCGCTGCGCCAATTTGTATTTAATTGAATTTCAGATATTTGTTCTTGGCGAAAATCTGTAAAAACCTGTTCGTCGAGCAATCGCCAATCCGAATTGCGCCAGCGGTAAATGCTTTGCTTGACATCGCCAACAAGCATATTTGCGTTTCCGCTCGCTAAACTGTTCTGTATTAACGGTTTAAAATTTTTCCATTGCAAAACCGAAGTATCCTGAAATTCATCAATCATAAAATGATTTATAAAAATTCCCGTTTTTTCATAAATAAAAGGCGAATCACTTTGGTCGATAATTTTATTGAGCAGCAAGTTTGTATCCGAAAGCAAAAAAGCGTCCTGCTCATTCATCAACTTGCTGATTTCCAACGATAAATCGGAAATTATGCCCAAATTTCCAATATTTTTTAAAATAATTTCAGCCGAATTGTAAAATACAATATTTTTTTCAATAAAATCTAATAACTCGCATATTGACTGCAACATACCATTTGCCAAAGCAAATTCAATTTTATCTTTTGCATCTGAATTTTTTGTATAACTTTTTTCGGGATTATAGCGCATTTCTGTGATGCGGACGCCAAGTTCGGCAGCAGGATTTTCCAATAATTCTTCAAATTTTTTCGTTCTTTTATATGAAAAATCTTCGTGCTGCAAACCGAATTTTTGCATTAAATCTAAAATATTTTTTGCTAAAAATTTTATGTTTTTTTCGTATTCTGCGATAATTTCTTGTAATTTATCGCGATATTTTTTCAAAAAAACTTTATCGTGCATTTTTTTGTCGGTTTGCGCCGCCTGATTCTGAAAATTTTCTTTAAAAATTTGTTGCCCCAAATTCTGTATTTTGCTTTGAACATTCCACGATTGCCCCTGTTCAATCATATTTTCAGCCAAGTCTGTAAGCCATTCGAGCAATTGGCGGTTTTCTTCTTTGGCAAGGTTAATCATCATATTATCAGAGGCTTGCTGCAAAACCGACTCTGTGTCCAATTCAATATTGTAATTTCCAATAACGCCAATTTCACGGGCAAACGAGCGCAAAATTTGTTGAAAAAAACGGTCAATCGTGCTTACAGCAAAAAAATGATAATCGTGCAAAATATCAAAAAGCAATTGCCGCGCCTTTGCAACTATTTCTATTTCTGGGATTTGCGTATTTTTTTTCAGTTCATTTGCAAAAATTTCATTTCTGTTGCTCGCAAGTTCAAACAGCGCATCAACAATACGCGCGCGCATTTCGTCTGTGGCTTTGTTGGTAAAAGTAACCGCCATAATACGCCGATGCGCATAAGGACGGCGGTCTTCAAAAAGCCGCGTAATAAACTCATTTGTAAGTTGATAGGTTTTGCCTGCCCCTGCCGATGCACGATAAATATTGAGCATATTTTTTAAAATATTTTTTACAAAAATAAAAAAAAATCACAAGAAATCATTATTTTTGCAAAAAATAATAATGGTATGCAACTTATTGATGGTAAGATAATTGCCGAACAAATAAAACAGGAAATAGCCGTTGAAGTGGCGCAAATTGTTGCCGACGGCGGCAAACGTCCGCATTTAGCAACAGTAATTGTGGGACACGACGGCGGCAGCGAAACATACGTTGCCAATAAGATAAAAATGTGTGAATCAGTTGGTTTCACTTCATCGGCAGTGCGTTTTGAAAGCGATGTTACCGAAGTTGAACTTCTCAAATGCATCGAAAATTTGAACAACGACCTTAATATTGACGGTTTTATTGTGCAACTGCCTTTGCCCCAGCATATTTGTGAACAAAAAATTATTGAAGCAATCAATCCGCGCAAAGATGTTGATGGATTTCATCCAATTAACGTGGGGCGAATGTTGATTGGTTTGCCCTGCTTTGTTTCGGCAACGCCTGCGGGAATTTTAGAATTATTAAAACGCTACAAAATAGATATTTGCGGAAAAAATTGTGTTATTCTCGGACGCAGCAATATTGTAGGCAAGCCGCTTGCCGCGCTGCTGATGCAAAAAGGTGTTGATGCCACTGTAACAGTTTGCCACAGCCGCACGCCAAACATTAAGGAAATTTGCCTGAACGCCGATATTATCATTGCGGCAATTGGTCAGCCTGAATTTTTAAAAGCCGATATGGTGCGCAATGGCGCGGTGGTGATTGACGTTGGAACAACCCGCGTGCCTGACAAAGATGCCAAAAGCGGTTTTCGCCTCAAAGGCGATGTCGATTTTCAAAATGTTGCGCCACGATGTTCGTACATTACACCTGTTCCTGGAGGAGTAGGACCAATGACGATAATTTCATTAATGAAAAACACACTGCTTGCAAGCAAAAAAGCGATTTATTGAAAAAATTCATGCATTGCGTTTTTGCTATTTACAAAAAAAGTATTATTTTTGTGCGAAAAAATAAAGTAATCTTAAAAAAATATTTATGAAGAAAATATTTTTAACTTTGTGTGTATTAATGATTTATTCATATTTAAATGCACAAATTGATTCAACTGTTACCGCTTTTGTTAATAAATTGGTTGCAGTTGTTGATGCAGATGCGAACACGCAACACGATAAAAGCAACACTTTGGGCAGCCAACTTTTTAAAAATTTTCATATAAATTGGACTACCTACAAAACCCGCGATTATAATTGGAATCGTTTCGGCTTTGGGAGTGCATACGGGCAAAGTTTTGCATTTGAAAAGAGACTCACGTGGAAAATCGGTTTAGACCTCGACTGGGCAAAATATACGCTCAAATATACGGGACGTTACAGTTATGTCAATCAAAAATCCACAATGAATGTAACTTCTTTCAGTGTTCCATTAATAGTTAATTATCAGGCATTTAACCGATTGTGGCAAGGGCTGAACTTTTATACAGGTCCTATATATGAACAAATTATCGCTTTCAAATCGCCGCAAATAGAATCGGACTGGATTAGCCACGCTCAATTCGGCTGGACAATCGGCGCTCGTTATCGTTTCGGCGCAATTTTCAGCGTCCGCCTTGCATACGTTCATTATTTTACAGGAATGTTTGTAAATGGCGATATGATGCGTTCAGGCATAAGATTTTCTGTAGGTTTTTAAAAAAAATAATTTAATTTTTTATAATATAAACGAAAAACACGATAATCACTTTAATAATATGTTGCGCAGAATTAGAATTTCATTGGCAGTTGCGTTTTTTTTGTTGCTAACAATGCTGTTCCTCGATTTTACGGGGACGTTTCACAAATATTTCGCATGGATTGCAAAAATACAGTTTATTCCTGCAGTATTAGCAGTTAATGGGCTGATAGTAATTATCTTACTGCTTTTAACTTTTCTTTTTGGACGTGTTTATTGTTCAATCATTTGTCCGCTTGGAGTTTGGCAGGATTTGGTTTCATGGTTTTCCAAACATCGTAAAAAGGTGAAACATAAACCTTTTCACTATTCCCAATCGCTAACTTGGTTGCGTGTTGCTTTTTTAATTGTGTTTGTTGTACTGCTTGCAGCAGGTTTTACGCAATATGCAGGATTAATTGAGCCATACAGCGCATTTGGAAAAATCTCATCAAATATTTTTTCACCTGTTTATCGGCTTATTAACAATGTTTTAGCATTTTTTGCAGAGAAATTTAATTCTTACGCATTTTACTCAACCGATGTTGTTATAAAAAGCGTTTCGATTTTGATAATTTCAATAGTTACTTTTTTGTTTGTAAGCATTTTAGCGTGGCAACGAGGACGAATTTACTGTAATTCAATTTGTCCTGTTGGAACAGTTTTGGGCTTTGTTGCCAAATTTTCAGTTTTTAAACCCGCAATCAATCTGAAAAAATGTAATTCGTGCGGAGTTTGCGCTCGCAAATGTAAATCGCAGTGTATTAATTCAAAAGAACATAAAATTGACTACAGCCGTTGCGTTGCCTGTTTCGATTGTATGGAAGAATGTTCGCAAAAAGCAATGAAATATTCTCCAAAATTTATTTCTAATAATAATAGTAGTAAATTTCAAAATACTGAAAATAAAGAAATTGATGTTTCAAAACGCAATTTTCTGACGGTTTCGGCTCTTACGGTAACAACCGCCGCGTTAAAAGCACAGCAAAACGCTGTTGATGGCGGCTTGGCGGTTATTGAAAATAAAAAAATTCCCAAACGCCATACGCCGATTTTGCCGCCAAATTCTGAAAATCAGAAACATTTTTACAAGCATTGCACCGCTTGCCAACTATGCATTACTGCTTGCCCGAACAATGTTTTGCAGCCGACAACAAGTATTGAGCATTTTATGCAGCCGCAAATGCAGTACGAAAACGGTTATTGCCGACCCGAATGCGTTCGCTGCACCGAAGTTTGTCCAACACAAGCGATAAAACGTATTTCCGTTGAACAAAAATCAAGTTTAAAACGCGGAACAGCAAGGTGGATAAGAGAAAATTGCGTTGTAATTGCAGACGGCGTAAATTGTTCAAATTGTGAACGGCATTGTCCTGTGGGCGCGATTGCACGCGTACCGCTTGATATAAACGACGAAGATTCGTTGAAAATTCCTGTTGTTGATGTTGAACGCTGCATTGGTTGCGGCGCGTGCGAAAATCTTTGTCCTGCGCGTCCGTTCAGTGCAATGTATGTGGAAGGAATTGAAACACAACGATTTATTTGATTTTAAATTTCAAAATTAATTTTAAATCTTGATTAACACAAAAGAATTCAATTATTTATAAAATATAAAAAAATGAAACATATACGAATACATAAGGAAGGACGGATTATTTTACTGATATTGCTGTTTGTGCTTTTTGCTTTTAACTTTTTGTTCACTATTCGCCATACAGGCAGGATTTCTATTATAAATACTGTGATTTCGGGAGGTATTTTTGCTTTTTTCGCGTATTTTTTTCGCAATCCTTCGCGTATTATCGAAATTGACGACGACAGTTTGGTTGTTGCGCCCGCCGACGGTACAGTTGTAGTGGTTGAGCCAACCGAAGAACACGAATTTTTTGGCGGCGAAAAACGTTTACAAGTGTCGATTTTTATGTCGGTTTTCAATGTTCATGCAAACTGGTATCCCGTTTGCGGCAAAGTTTTGAAAACAAAACATCATTCGGGCAGTCATAAAGGCGCGTATTTCCCAAAATCGAGTACGGAAAACGAGCGTACTTCCGTTCTGATTCAAACATACGGCGGAACGCAAGTTTTAGTCAGGCAAATTGCAGGAGCAATTGCTCGGCGCATTGTTACTTACGCAAAAGAAAGTAAAGATTGCCGCATAAACGAACATCTTGGTTTTATAAAATTCGGGTCGCGCGTAGATATGTTTTTCCCAATTGATACGGAAATTTATGTTAAAAATGGAGACAAAACCATTGGCAACGAAACAATAATTGCGCGGTTGAATGAATGAAAAATAATATTACAATTTCGGTTGCTTTGTGTACGTTTAATGGCGAGCAATATATTGAAGATCAATTAAAAAGCATTGTCAGTCAGCAATTATTACCAAATGAGATAGTTATTTGCGATGACCAATCGCAAGACAATACTGTTTCCATTGTTAATAGTTTTATAAATAGATGGAACGATAAAATTAATATTAATTTGCATATTAATGAAAAAAGATTGGGTGTAAGAGCTAATTTTCAGAAAGCCATATTGTTATGTAATTATGATATAATTTTTTTATCAGATCAAGATGACATTTGGCATAACAATAAAACAGAAAAAGTAATTTCTTTTTTTAACGAACATCCTGATATTCACGTTGTGTTTGCTAATGCAAATTTGGTAGATAACAACAATAATATTTATTCTAAGACATTATTTGACGCTGTTAATTTTAAAGAAGAAGCGCAGCAATTATTTGCTGAAGGATATGCCTTTGAGTTGCTGAATATTGATAATCGGATAACGGGAGCAACTATGGCTTTTAAGCGGGATTTTGTTGCAGGCAACATTGATTTTCGAGATTATCACGATGTTTTACACGATGAGGCTTTATCTTTGTATGCAATAAAAAATAATTCATTAGCATTTATTACAGAATGTTTAATGTCTTACAGAATACACGAAACACAAGCCGCAGGTTTGAGTTCTCGCTTGGAATCTCCGCCTGATATAAATGTATTTGAATACAAACCTGTAAAATATTGGGATAAAAAAACAAAAGAATTAATTCCAAATGAAAAATTAATAATTCTTCAAAATCGAGATTTATTTATAAAGTCGTACTTTGGTTTTTTTGTAATATTGTTCAACATTGCTTTATACAAAAAAAATTACAATCATTATTATAAAAGAATAATGAAAGAAGATATTCGTAGTTTTTTTAGAAATCATTTAAAAAATATAAAAAAAATATTCAAAAAATTTATATAAATTAATATTTTTCAGCACAAATGAAAAAAGTATCTATCTTAATTCCATTATATAATTCTGAGAAATATATTGCTCAAACAATTGAATCGGCGCTTAATCAAACTTGGGAAAACAAGGAAGTAATTGTTGTAGATGACGGTTCGACAGATAATTCATTGAAAATTGCGAAAACCTATGAATCAGACATATTGAAAATATACAGACAAACAAACAAAGGCGTTTGCGCCGCTCGGAATTATGCTTTAAAAAAAGCGACAGGAGAATATATTCAGTATATTGACCACGATGATATTATAGATTTGGACAAAATAGAAAAGCAAATGAACTATATTATTTCCCATAATTTGTCTGATGCCGATGTGGTTTATTCTTCTTATGTAAATTTTTATGATGATGTAAATAATATTTTGCCGTACAATTCATCGCATAAAGATAAATCTTACGATAAACCTTTGGAACTTTTTAATGATATGTTGATTGCCCGCAGCATCATACTTCCGGCATCGTATCTGATGCACAGAAATATAATTGAGCAGGCAGGAGGCTGGAATGAGTTTTTGCTCAATAATGAAGACGGCGAATTTTATGCCCGCGTTATGACAAAAGCCGCAAGCGTTCATTATGTACCGAAAGTTAAAGTTTATTGGCGCACAACGCCCGGAAGTTTGAGCAAGCAAGTTACGGCTGATTATTTGAACTTTAAATATATTGCTTGGACTGCAATAGCGAGCATTTTATTGAAAAATAATTATTCTGAAAAAACAAAATATGCCTGCTCGCAACTTCTGTATGACTATATAACAGAATTTCGTCCCAATAATGAAAAATATTTGAAACCGCTTGAAAAATTTATGAGGCAAAACAACATTGAGTTCGATACGACAGGCAAAAGTTCTATGCATAAATTTCTGATTAATACTCTTGGATGGCGAAGAACTTTATTGTTGAAAGAAAAAATCAAACAACATAATCACCGCAAAAAAAATATATTATGAATGAAAAAATAATACGGTTATCAATTCTCATTCCCTGTTATAATGCTGAAAAATATATTGGCGAGTGCTTGGATAGTTTGTATAATCAGGATATTCCTGAATCCGAATATGAAATAATTTGCGTGAACGATTGTTCGTCTGACGGCACAAGGAATATTATTGTAAAATATCAAAATAAACATAAAAATTTAATTTTGATAGATAATAAAGAAAATAAAGGTCAAGCAGAAACGCGCAATGTCGCTTTGAAAGCATCTAAAGGCGAATTTATTTGGTTTAATGATGATGATGATTTTGTTGAGAAAAACTGTTTTAAAATGTTGTTGAATATAGTTGAAAATGAAAATCTTGATATTCTCAAATTTGGAGTACAAAGATATAAAACAGAAAATGGAAAAGTCGAACTAACTCCATTCAATACATATTGTTATTCTGATGAAAAAGAAATCGTTAGCGGACCCGAATATTTGGCGACACAGAAAAATGGTTTTGCAGATTCTGTTTGGAATAAAATTTTTAGGCGTAAATTGCTTATTGATAATGAAATATATTTCCCAGATATGCCTTATTATGAAGATATAATATTTTCTTTGGAATCAAATTTTCATTCAGAAAGAATAAAAAATTTGTTCCAAGATTTGTATTATTACAGAACAAATCTCGAATCTCAAATTAATAAGCCTTTTTCAACTATAAATTATTACTGTCAAATAACGCTTTGCGCTTATTTACTGAATTTTTCTAAACAAATAAAAGACAAATTTCCTGAACTTGCAAAGTTAATAAAAGATGATACATTGGAATATAATTTGGATTTTTCGATGAAAGAAATACCATATTTCAATTTTGCTCAAAGAAAAAAAATTGTAACTGCTTTATTGCCGCATTTGCCTGAAATCATAGAAAGTAATTATTTTTCAGGCATCAAAAAATTTTATTTTGTTCATTTTAATTTGGCAAATGGATTTTTGTATGCACTAAGTCCCTGTTTCATATTTTTTCGTAAATTAAATATTTTTTTTAAAAAGTTTGTCAAACAAACCAAAAAAGTGGTAAAACGTATTATTAAGCGATAATTTTTATACAAATGAAAAAAAATTTTGTCGTAATAGTAACTTACAACGGACAGCAATGGTACGAACATTGTTTCAATAGTTTTCGTGCTTCACAAATACCTGTAAATGTGGTTGTTGTAGATAATTCGCCAAATAATGAAACCGTTGATTTTATTGCCGAAAATTATCCTGAAATTCATTTGATTAAGCCTTCCGAAAATTTAATGTTTGGGCGCGGAAATAATTTGGGAATAAAATACGCGCTCGAAAACGGCGCAGACTATGTTTTTCTACTGAATCAGGATGCTTGGTTGATTGAACAAAATACTGTAAATGAATTAGTTAGAATTGCAGAAGAAAATTCTCAATATGGAATTATTTCGCCCATTCATTTGAATAAAGAACAAAACTGCATAGAAAAATTGCTTTTACGACGATTTTTTGATTATAAAACCACCGATAAAGAAATTTTTAATGATTTGTATTTCAATAATTTAAAAGATATTTATCAAACAAAATACGTGAATGCTGCCGCTTGGTTTATTCCACGAAAAACCCTTGAAACAGTCGGCGGTTTCGACCCCATTTTTTATCATTACGGCGAAGATGATAATTATATTAATCGATTGTTTTACAACGATTTAAAACTTGGAATTTGTCCACATTTGCGCATCGTTCACGATAACGACCGTCCGCGTCCGCTTTACGACAGCCGCGAAAATGAAGTGCTTTGGCTGATTGAATTTACAGATATTAACAAAGAAATTAATATTGACAAAGAAATCAGAAATGCACGCAAAAAACTGATTACAAATACTTTAAAAAACAATAAAACTCGTGCGAAATATTGGAATGATTTATTAATTTTTTTAAAAACGAATAAAAATCAAATAATAGAAAGCCGAAAAATATATAAAAACAACGAAAAAAGTAAATTCTTATTCTAACTTCAGACTTCTAACTTCTAATTAAAAAAATATGTTAAATACAATAGACGAGGCAATTGATGAAATACGTGCAGGGCGATTTGTGATTGTGGTTGATGATGAAGACCGCGAAAATGAAGGTGATTTCATTTGCGCTGCCGAAAAAATCACGCCAGAAATGGTCAATTTTATGTTAAAAAATGGTCGAGGCGTGCTTTGTGCGCCGCTTATTGAAGAACGTTGCCAAGCGTTGGAACTTGATATTCAAACAGAAAATAATACGTCGATTTTTGCAACTCCTTTTACCGTAAGTGTCGATAAATTAGCAGGTTGCACAACAGGAGTTTCGGCAACCGACCGCGCCGCTACTCTTTGCGCCCTTGCCAATCCCGCTTCAAAACCGGAAGATTTTGGTCGTCCCGGACATATTTTTCCGCTGCGCGCGCGGTCAAAAGGCGTTTTGCGCCGCGCAGGACATACTGAAGCAGCGATTGACCTTGCACGGCTTGCAGGACTTCAACCCGCAGGCGCGTTGATTGAAATTATGAACGAAGACGGCTCAATGGCGCGGTTGCCCGATTTGCTTAAATGTGCAAAAGAATTTAATTTGAAAATTATTTCAATAAAATCGCTGATAGAATACCGTCTGCAACGCGAATCGCTTGTAGAACGCGGCGTAACTGTTGATATTCCAACAATTTACGGCGATTTCAAACTTACGCCTTTCCGCCAAATTTCCAACGGATTAGAACACGTTGCACTGACAAAAGGCACGTGGGAACGCGAAGAACCGCTGCTTGTGCGCGTACATTCGTCTTGCGTTACAGGCGATATTTTTAGCTCGCTGCGGTGCGAGTGCGGCGAGCAACTGCACAAAGCAATGCAAATGATTGAAAAACAAGGCAAAGGCGTGATTGTTTATCTTATGCAGGAAGGACGCGGAATTGGTTTGATGAACAAAATCAGAGCGTACAAACTGCAAGAAGAAGGTCTTGACACTGTGGAGGCAAATCTTCATCTTGGTTTTAAAGCCGACGAGCGCGATTATGGCGTTGGGGCGCAGATTTTACGAAATATTGGAGTAACAAAAATGCGGTTGATAACCAACAACCCATCGAAACGAATAGGTTTGGAGGGATACGGACTTTCAATTGTAGAAAATATTCCTATCGAAATCACGCCGAACGCACACAATCATTTTTATTTGGAAACCAAACAAAACCAAATGGGGCATAATTTGCATTTGTGAAAAGGCGGCGTCAATTCATATACACCGCCTCAAACCGTGCCAAAGGCACCATTCGCGCTTTATTGAGAACAAGTTGCTTTTCTGTAAGATTGTAATTGTCGGCTATTTGCAGCACGCGCTTCAACTCGTCTTCCACGCTCATATCCAAGCACATTTTTTGAGTGTTTACCAACTTGTCGAATTTTATGCGGTTGCCTTCCTGCTGCATATATACGCCGTTAAATTCATTACAACCTAAATTGCCATTTACAGCGCCGTCAGTTCTGAATATGATGTGCGCTGTACTTTCCACTGCCGCACCGTTCAGTTCCACCAATTTCCAATATTTGTTGGCGATTTCTGGTTCTGCTTTTACCGCCGTTTCTTTTTGACTTTTGCAGGCTGTTAATGTGCAGACTATTGTTACCAATGCTACTTTTAAAAATGTTGTTGTTTTCATTGTTATATTTTATTTATTATTATTGCACAAAAGTAAGAATTTTTTTTTGAAAAGCAACCATAAGGGTGCTCCTAAAAATCCTGTTTTTCAGTCATTGCAAACGCAGTGAAACAATCTATAATATTGATTTTAAATAGATTGCTTCGGACTGTCGCACTCGCAATGACGTTTTAGGAGATTGAAATCGTTACATTATAATTAAAAAAGAAATATAAAAGGCAAACAAAAAGCCAAAAATGTTTTTCTTTTTACTTACCATAAAAGTTACTATTGCAGAAACAACAGCAATAATTAAACTTAAAATAAAAAGAATTATCAAATGACCCAATATAACAAGCCCCAATCCCATATTTTTTACTTTATAGCAAACTGTTTTTCGTCTGCTTCGTTCATTTGGTTTAAGAATGTACGGAAAGCAGGATATTCCTCGCTTGAAACAACATCTTTTTTGAGCGTGAAAATGCGCGTAGCAATAAGTTTTCCCTTTTGTTTTGTATCAAAAGTGAGCATATAAGATGCGTTTGCGCAATTGAGCGACACATTTTGCGGTGTTTCTACAAGCGATTTGCCTGCTGGCAGTTCGAGCGTCAGAATTTCGGTTGTAACATCTTCAAGTTGATAAGCCCAATATTCGAGCGGATATTTGCGCGTTTCGGGCGCAATAAGGTCAGGCGAATTTTTATCAACCCACGCAAGTTTGAAAATCTTCATTCCCGCTACGTCCTGTAAAACATTGCTGACATCAAACTTGTAACTCTGCGTAACCGTATCTTTCAAATTATCCAAATTAATAAAATTCAAATCGGTAATAATTACAGATTTGTTAAACGCCGCCGAAACTTTTTCGTTAATCATTTTAATTCTTTTGTCATCTCCCTGCTTTTTATATCGATTTCGGCAATCAGATGCCGATGCCGCTATATAATCGGTTGAACGAGCGATGCTCATATTATTTCCATTAATAATAATATTTTGATGACAGATGGAATTGTTTTGCGGACGAGTTTTTGAAATCAAATGAATTAATTCGCTGCTTGCCGCATCTTTTCCAAAAGGAATAGGCAAAATCTGCGCATTAATATCAATAAACGGCAAAACGCCAAAAGGTAAATTATTATCAGTCAATTCGATATAATATGTTTTGCCGTTGTCGTTGAGTTGGGCAATACAATGATTAAATTCTATTGATGGCAAAACCATATTATTTCCGCCAACATTTCGTGTGAGAATCAGCACAAGGTTTGCGTCAATTCCTGCCTGACGGCAAAGAGCGACAAAAAGCGTAGCAAGATCTTTACAGTCGCCAAGCCGCGTTGTAATGGTACGTGAAGGCTTTTGCGGAATGTAATTGTTTTGCATAAAAGCCACAGAAGAATAAGTTATGTTTTCTTCAATATAATTATAAAAAATTTTCGCCTTTTCCAAAGGTGTTTTATTTTCATTTCCTTTAATAAGTTTATTATAAGTACTGGTAAAGACATAATCGGGCGCAAACTTGCTGAAAGTCAAGTCTCTATACCAATTGGCAATAAATTTCCAGTCGGGGAAACTGCTCAGATAAAGTTGTTCGATATTATCGTAAAAATACATATATGACTCTTGACGAACAGCGGGAACATCTGTGCTTTCCCAAGTATAAAGTTTCATATTTTCAATGTCCGAAACCGATGGCTCAATGCTGCCGTTTGTAACTTTTGAAGTGAATTTTTTATCATTTGGAATAAGCAAAGAAAACATAAACTCATGCACGGGAATCGGATATTCAAAATTAAAATCGGAATAAAAATATTGCGCCAAAGCCCCGCGCGAATGGTCTTGCTGCTTGAATTCAATATGCACAACATCATCAACTTCCAAATTTGTAAAAACTACGGAATTGTATCCTTCGGCTTTTACAATCGTGCCGTTTGCTTTGATAACTTCCGCTTTTTCAATATTTCCTCTTGCGTTGTATTGCTTCCAATCTTCAATCCCCGCCTGAGTAAGAATTTTTACTACAATTATTGTTTTGTATTCTTTTGCCATTTCAGGATAAACCACCATCTGCTTTTGATAAAGCAAAATCACGGAATTATCCTGCGGAAAATCGGCGGCTTTTGGCGCATCGGCAATCAACTTTTTCAAATCAAATTTTTGGAAAAGGTCAAAAAGTTCCTTTTTGTTTTCCAACTGCCGAACCTGTTCGCGCGAGTCGTAAGCGGTAGGTTTGAGATAAATTGCGCGGTTAAAACTTTCTATCGCTTGAGTTTTTCTGCCAAGTTCTTTTTGAATATGTCCTCTAATTTCAAAAACATCGCCGTCAAAAGGTCGTTGTTTGAGAATTAAATCGTTGTAAGACAAGGCTTGAGAGTAGTTTTGCATTTTTGCCATTTGATTTTGCAATTGCCATAAATACGAGATGCTGTTTGGACATTTTTTCTTCAACATCTCCATTGCGGCAATGCCTTTTTGTGTATTCCCCAAAGTAAAATATTCGTCAGAAAGCGAAGATAACGCCTCTTGGTCGAAATATGCTTTATTATATTTTTCCAAAATCTGCAATGCTTTTTTGCTGCCGCCGTCTTTGTTCGATTCAATGTTGTAATAGCCTGAAACGTAAGAAAAATCGTGAGGATATTTTTTGTAAAGTTTTTCAGTCCAAGCAATTACATCGCCTTTCTTATCCTGATAATTGGCGAGCGAACGCTGTGCATTATCGGTATATTCGCTTTCGCCATATTTAGAAATAATATTTTTAATAATTTTTTCGGCTTCATCGTAATGATTCAAATCAGTTTCTTCGCTTAATTTATATTGCTGCCCGATAAACGACTGCGGGTCGTTGGCTTTTATTCCTTCTACTTCGCGCGAAAGGTCAGTTTTATTCTTTGCCCGCGCATAAGCCTCTATCAATGAATATGATACCAAAGTTGATTTTGGAAAATTCTCTTCCATTTCTTTCAATACCGAAGTTGCCTCAAAGGCTTTGTCGTTGCGAAGATAAGTTTGCGCCAAAAGAATTTTATACAAATAATTTTCGGGCTGTTCATTGATAGTTTTTTGCAATTGCGCTTCGGGATAAAAAGGCAATGCTTCTGTATTGTAAGTTGAATTATCTTTTTGATAATCAGCATATTCTGCTTTTGCTATAAGCGATGTAATCGGACGAGAATTTTCATCTGTGAAGCGAAGCATAAAGTTTGAACGGTCAATTTCGCTTTGCCCGATTTGCACCAAAACGCGATTTGCGCCCTGCTGCAACTTTACTTTATAACCATAAACATCCAAATCACAGTTTCGCTCTTCTGAAACGCTCGCCACAAGCGCATCGTTAATCCATACTTTCAATGAGCCGCTCGTTCCTACCCGCAAATAAACTTCCTGCGTTTGAGGACTTTGCACAAACGATTGCGCATAAATTATCGTATTGTCCAAATCGAAATAATCTGAAAAATCGAACCAACGGTCGAAGCGCGCAGCAACAGGAATATACCAATTCACATCGGCATTAACATTGTTTTTGAAAATATCTGTGGTTTTCGCTTTTGCCACCGCGCCCCAATCTTTAACAAAGCCGCTGCCCGAAGCGTTGTCGAACACGCCAAGCACTTGCCAGCAATCAATTGTGCCAAGTTTATTGAGATATTCTACGGCTTTTTTATCGTTGTTCATAAAGCGATAATAATTTGCCAAAATGGCGTTTGTAGTAGCCTGCAAAGTGCCATTGAGATTATTATCAGCAAGAATTTTTTCATAAAAAGCCGCTTTTTCTGTCGGCAGATAATCCTCATATTTATTGATAATGGGCAACGAACTTACTGCATACAAAGCGGCGTAGGGCTGATTTGCAGAACTGTAAAACTGCTGAATATTTTTAAATCCGTCAGCATATTTGCCTTCCATCCAGTCAATGAGCGCAAGCGACAAAGCCGCATCAGAAGCCGTTGCAGCGTCATTTTGCGCCTTAACAAACAGCGCACGCGCATTTTTAAAGTCGTTTTTCAAAAAAGCGTTCCAGCCATCGCTGTAATCATTTGCCAAAGCGGAAGCAACGATAAAAAACATCGCTGTCAATACAATAATCAATCTTTTGTGAGTCATTTGTTATAAAGTTTTTAAATTAATATTTTATAAATTCATGAAAATTTCATTTGCAAAAGTAGAAATTTTTATGAACCTAACACTCTAATTTGAAAAAACCTGCAGTAGAAATGAAATTTTGATGCTCGTGTGGCGTTTTTACAGTTCCTGCAATTCGACCATTTTTTTAAAACGTGAGGATATTGTTTGCAGTTCCTTAAACGAGCCGCTGCCCGTAATTTCTCCATTTTCAAGCAAATAAACGGTATCAACATTTTTAATTGTCGAAAGGCGGTGGGCAATAATTACCATCGTAAATTTGCCTTGCAGCATATCAATACTTTCTTTGATGTGCGATTCTGTTTCAGAATCAAGCGCAGAGGTCGCCTCGTCCATAATCAGCAGTTCTACGTCTTTGTAAAGTTCGCGGGCGATTGAAATTCGCTGCTTTTGCCCGCCTGAAACAAGAATTCCGTTGTGTCCCAAAGTGGAATCTTCGGCTGAGGTAAGCCCTTGAACAAAATCTTTCATTGAAACCATTGAAAGCACATTCCAAAATTTTTCGAGGTTTTCAGGAGTTTTTTCAGCCCAAAAAGTTACATTATTAAAAATTGTGTCATTAAAAATAACAGAATCCTGCGTTATATAACCGATTTTTGAACGGTAAGAGTTAAGGTCGGTCTGATAAATATTTTTGCCTTCGGTAATAACCTCGCCTCCGTGCGGAATTTGCAGCCCGCATACAACATTTGCAAGCGTGGTTTTGCCCGCGCCGCTATCGCCCACAAAGGCAACAGAGGTTTTTTGATGAATTAAAATATTAATATCGTGTAAAATAACTTTATCGCCAAATTGAATAAGCAAATTTTTTATTTCAATATCGTTAATATTTTCAACTTTTTCATCAAAAGCAGGCTCTTTTTTTAGCGTAAATTCTTCGCTCATTTCTTCAACAGCATCAATAGATGCGCTTTGACCAATAAACATATTCCACGCAGTTTGAATGCGCACAAGATAATTCAGCGAGCGGTAGAACATCAACAACGCCGCCAGCATAGAAGTAAACGAATCTTTAATAACCAAAACCTGAATGGCGGTAACTATTGCAATAACAGTAATCACTATCGGCTCTTTGGCGGAGGTTACTATTGCATTAAGGCGCACTAATCTGAAACTGTATTGCTGACTGAGAACAATATTTTTCACCAATCTTTCGGCAAAAATTTTAAAATAATTAGTGGCTTTGAGATATTTAAAATTTTGAATTGATTGAATTAAATCGCCGTTGATATTAAAACCAACTTTAACAATTTTGCGCGAATAATCTTTGGTAACTTTATTGATATAATTAAAGAAGTAATTAGATGCATACGCGCCGATAAGCACCATAATAGCAAATTTCCAATTCACAGAAAAGGCAATCGCCATATAAGCAACAACCATCACAGCCTCTTGAAACATACCAAAATAGGTTGTCATAGCATTTATAACTTCGCCCGCCTGCCCAATAAGAACGCTTTGAATACGCCCTGCCTCAAGTTTTGTATAGCCCTCGTATGTAATTCCTTCAAACTTGCGAACCATTGTCGTTTGCATTTTCAAAGCCGCTTTCAGCCGCAGATGCGTGTAATAAATTGCGCGAATATAGGTAGCAAGTCCTTTGAAAACAAACAATACAACCATAATAATCAGCCCGTTAAGCAAAGTTAATGGCAAACCTACCCAACTGAAAAAATCAAGAACAAACGACAAACTGCCAAGCGATTCCCGTGCGGCAACATCGCCCGATGCAACCTGCAAAATAGGAACAAACATCATAAGCCCAAAACCATCAAGCAAACCAATTATAAAATTGAAAAACAAATAGATATAAACATGTTTGCCAATTATTTTGTAAAAATAATTGAAATAACTGAACGAAAATTTCCGATTAAGATTTGGCTTTTTTTTTGGCATTTTTTTAGTTTTCCTTTTAAAAATAAAAAAATAAGTGCAAAAGTACAATTTTTTTTTTTACTGTAAAAATTTTCTTAAAAAAAGTTGAAAATAGTAGTTTCAAGTATAGAATTTAACTTTATTTTGCAAAGATATAAAAAAAAGTTCTTGAGGGGAGTAAAAATTTAATTTTGCTCTTGG
>JGI20171J29575_12612515_pt1 | contig 17600 bp, 23 predicted proteins | sample TergutNc150P4_FD_29575 | JGI IMG/M metagenome (IMG submission 29575)
TGAGAAAGGAGGGTGAAGGGGATGAAGATGTTGACCATAAAAAACGGGATTGTGTACCTCGACGGCGAAGAAGTCGAATGCGTGGTTTCTTACAAGCTATCCAGCCCCGGAGGAAACGGGAAGACGGCGAGACTGGAGCTTGTAATGGACGTGGTCATAGACCGAGTTGAGCCTTAACGACTGCTTGTATGACGCCGGAAGCGATCTGCTTGAGCGCATCCAGCGAGTATGTGCCAACTGTTGTGGCTATGGACTTGGTTTTGTCCCAATTATTGTCGCTGCGGACATCTTCAAGGAACTGGTGGCCATCGGGAAGAAGGTATTTTATTAAGCAGCCACCCCCTCTGTACCAAGAAGCAACCTCTATGAAGCCGGACAATTCACATTGCTTAATGTGGTACATTACCTCTTCGGCAGAATAGTTTTTAAAACTGTCAGGAAAGGTAAGAGGGAATACGGTAAGAAATTCCTCCAATGAGGTTTCTTGCTCGACAAGCAGCAGGATGTCTCTAACACAATCAGGGTTTAATTTCATAAAAACTCCTTTCATTAGTTTGATAGGAAAATCTTAACACAATATGAAAAGCAATTCAATTATATAACGAAAGGACGGTGATCTACATGCCAAAACTTGCAGTAAGCAAAGACGAGGAAATGAACCGCATCATTCACGGCAGCATAAGAAACGCCCTGATATTGCAGGGCATAGGGGTTCAGAAGCTATCCAAGCTGACGGGTATCCCGGAGAGCACGCTTTACGAGAAAATACGATGCCCGGAAAAGCTCACATTCCGGGAGTCCAGAATCATATTCAGGGTGCTTAAGTACACTGACGAGGAAAAGGAAAGGATCGCGCGAGAAGGATTATGAGAAAACGAAGGAAACGGCATAAGCCGATGACTGATTTGGAGATCGTGGCGTTCGGGCTGGCGTTCCTGCTGGTCTGGGCGGTGACGGTTTGGATATGGATGGGAGGATGAACAATGGAGAAATACTGCTATGAAAACGGCAAATTGTTATACATCGAGATGCCAATTTTTAGTGAGCAGGCCAACGAAGACGGCGGCTACGATATCGTCGGGTACCGCCGGGAATATGTGTGAGGTGGCAAACCATGAAGTACATAATCATATTCGATGACGGCGACTGTGTGAGATATAACGGGACTGACGCATTGAAGCAGCATTTGAAGCTGCACAGTAGGCAGGACATATCCGACATCCGGAAGATAAGAACAAACGGCAATTCGGAGACGGTCATGGACATTTATGGCCGACATATGTTGAATCATGAAGGGATTATGGAAACCGTACAACCAGATACTTGACGGAACGGATGATGCCGGAACGTTTGACTTTGAATTTAATGAAGACTTGTTAATCAAGCCATGCAATCTGGAAGATAAAAATCTTACCGTTGAGACACTTAACGAGATGTTTACGGGCAATCATGTACACAAATACTTTGAGCGAGGCTTTGAGCGAGTCGTTTATTGCGCTCTGGACCCCGGGAATGAAATTCCCACAATAATTTGGAGCGGAATTTACCAACGCAGCAATGAGTTTGAAATGCTGTACGAGTTCTTAGTCAACATGGGATACGTTATGAGTGATGTGGAAAAGCAAATATTGGATGGCACGCATCCAATTTACAAGCAGGAGGATAGCGATGGAGAGTAGCATTAAAATCAATAAATTGGAAATTGAAAACGTCAAGCGCATCAAGGCCGTGAAAATTGAGCCCACGGCAAATGGCCTCACGATCGTGGGCGGCAACAACAAGCAGGGCAAGACTTCCGTCCTGGACTCCATCGCCTGGGCGCTTGGCGGCGACAGGTACAAGCCGTCACAGGCACAACGCGAGGGTTCGGTCATTCCTCCGACCCTGCATATCGTAATGAACAACGGCCTGGTGGTGGAGCGGAAAGGCAAGAACAGCGCCTTAAAGGTTACGGACTCGAACGGAGACAAGGGCGGCCAGCAGTTGTTAAACGAGTTCGTAGAGCAGCTGGCGATCGACCTGCCAAAATTCATGGAAGCAACCGGAACGGAGAAGGCCAAAACCCTGTTGCAGATTATCGGCGTGGGTGATCAGCTTGAAGCGCTGGAAAAGAAAGAGCAGGAATTATATAACCAGAGATTAACGATCGGCCAGATCGCGGATCAGAAAAAGAAGTTTGCGGACGAGCAAACATATTATCCGGATGCGCCGAAAGACCTGGTATCCGCCACGGAACTGATCAAGCAGCAACAGGAGATCCTTGCGATAAACGGGGAAAACCAAAGGAAGCGAGAGCAAGCTGACAGGCTGAAAAGAGATGTAGGTATCATCAGCCAGCAGGTCGCAGACCTAAGGTCACAGCTCGAGATGAAAGAGCAGGAATTATTGGAGACGCAGGAATCACTCAATATCGCCATGATGTCGGCACAAGACCTGCAAGATCAATCCACGGCTGAGTTGGAAGCGAGCATTACTAACATCGAGGAAATCAACCGCAAAGTCCGGGCAAACCTGGACAAGGATAAGGCCGAAGAGGACGCGCTTGAATATAAAAACCAATACGCGACCCTCACCGGGAAGATCGACAGCACCAGGAAGGCGAAAATTGAATTGTTACAGTCGGCAGAGTTACCGCTCCCGGGACTAAGCGTCACGGATGGCGAGTTGGTTTATGAAGGGCAGAAATGGGACAACATGTCCGGCGCGGACCGTTTGAAAATTTCCACCGCCATCGTGCGGAAGCTGAATCCAAAGTGCGGCTTCGTGCTGCTGGACAAGCTGGAACAAATGGACATGAACACCCTGCACGAGTTTGGCATATGGCTGGAACAAGAAGGCCTGCAGGCAATTGCGACCAGGGTAAGCACCGGCGAGGAATGCTCGATCATCATCGAGGACGGTTACGCATTAAGTCCGGAGCAGGAAGAGAAAAAAGAATGGAAGGCGGGTAGTTTTTAAGATGCAAATTACAAGAGGAAAAATACCAAGCGCTAAGAAAGTTGTTGTTTACGGCCCTGAGGGAATTGGAAAATCGACATTTGCCAGCAAGTTCCCCGAGCCGGTTTTTATTGACACAGAGGGCAGCACGAAGGATATGGACGTGGCGAGGTTGCCAACTCCCACCAGCTGGCAAATGATCTTGGAGTCCATAGATTATGTGAAATCCAATCCCCATATATGCAAAACCCTTATCATTGACACGGTTGACTGGGCGGAACGGATGTGTGTAGAGTTTATCTGTTCAAGTCATCAAAAGAAAGGAATTGAGGATTTTGGATACGGAAACGGTTACATCTATGCCATGGAGGAATTTGGGCGTTTTCTGAACCGCTTACAAGATCTGGTTGACGTAGGCGTGAATGTGGTATTGACGGCGCACACCCAAATCCGAAAGTTTGAACAGCCGGATGAAATGGGGGCTTATGACCGGTACGAGTTAAAGCTTGGCAAAAAGACCGGCTCCCAGACATCACCATTGGTGAAAGAATGGGCGGACATGCTTCTGTTTGCCAATTATAAAACCTTTTCCATTGCTGTTGACGACAAAGGAAAAAAGCACAAGGCGCAAGGCGGGAAGCGGGTCATATACACTACCCATCATTCCTGCTGGGATGCTAAGAACCGATACGGCTTACCGGATGAAATCGAATTCGATTATGAGGCAATTGCCCATATTATTGAGCCGACAACGCCAGTCACTGCAAAAACGCAGCCGGATCCGGTAAAAGAAGAGCCGAAAACAGAACCTAAGGCGGAGCTGCCAAGCTTCGTGAACGTTCCGGACAATGTGCCAGAGCAGATGGCGTTTAATACAGAACCGGAGCCGAAACCGGCTGAGAAGCCGCCGGAGCCGATTCCTAAAAATAGTGCCTTCCATGTAGATGACAAGATACCAAAAGCTTTGCGCGACCTGATGGAGGATAAGTTGGTGTCAGAAGAAGAGATTCGTAAGGTGGTGTCGCAAAAAGGCTATTACCCGGAAGCGACACCCATCACGAATTATGATCAGGATTTTATTTCGGGGGTGCTGGTCGGTGCATGGCCGCAGGTGTACGGCATGATTGAAAAACTGCGGGAAACATACCAAATACCATTTAATGAATAACAGGAGGACAAACAGAAATGAGCGAGATGGAAAGAGAATTAGGTTGGGACGATGAAATAGAGAAGGATTCCGGGGAATTTATTCTTCTGCCGGAAGGTGATTATGATTTCACGGTGGAAAGCTTTGAGCGCGGCAGGCATCCAGGAAGTGACAAGCTGCCGCCTTGTAACAAAGCAATAATTAAGATAAAAATTGATACTCCGGAAGGATCCGCGTTCATCACCAATAATTTGTTTCTTCATACCAAAACAGAGGGCATGGTGTCTGCGTTCTTCACGGCGATCGGCCAGAAGAAAAAAGGCGAAAAAGTTAAGATGAACTGGAATGCGGTCATCGGTGAAAAAGGTCGATGCAAGGTGTCGATCCGTAACTGGAAAAACAATGATGGCGAGGACCGCCAATCAAACGAAATCAGCAGATTTTATCCGAAAGAAGAAAAGCAGTTCAAGGCAGGTGAGTTTTAGTGCAGCTAAGACCTTACCAAGTTGAATCAAAGGACGCCATTTTCAAACAGTGGGAAAATGGCGTAGCAAAAACACTGCTGGTACTTCCTACGGGTTGCGGCAAGACTATCGTTTTTGCCAAGGTGTCAGAGCAATGCGTCCAAAACGGTGACCGGGTGCTTATCCTGGCCCACCGCGGGGAACTCCTGGAGCAGGCCGCAGACAAGATCGCGAAGGCAACTGGTCTGGGGTGCGCTACCGAAAAGGCGGAAGAGACCTGCTTAGGGAGTTGGTTCCGGATCGTCGTGGGATCCGTGCAATCACTGATGCGCGAGAAACGCCTCAGGCAGTTCCCGAAAGATTACTTCCACACAATCATCGTGGACGAGGCGCACCACTGCATTTCAGACAGTTACCAGAAGATTCTGGAATATTTTAACGAAGCCAAGGTGTTGGGCGTCACGGCGACCCCGGATCGAGGCGATATGCGCAACCTGGGGAGCGTGTTTGAAAGCCTGGCTTACGAATATACGCTGCCAAAGGCGATCCGGGAAGGGTATTTGTCACCTATCAAAGCGGTGACCATTCCCCTGACCCTGGACCTGACCGGAGTCGGTACCCAGGGCGGTGATTTCAAGGCGGGGGATCTTGGCAATGCGTTGGATCCCTACCTATATAATATCGCCGAGGAAATGAAAAAGTATTGCGAAGGCAAGAAAACGGTAGTGTTTCTGCCTCTTGTCAAGACGAGCCAGAAGTTCCGGGACATCCTGAATGAAAAAGGGTTCCGGGCTGCCGAGGTTAACGGCGAAAGCAAAGACCGGGCAGAAGTATTGGAAGCCTTTGACAAGGACCGTTACGATGTGCTGTGCAATTCCATGTTGCTCACGGAAGGGTGGGACTGCCCGTCCGTTGACTGCATCGTGGTATTACGGCCAACGAAAGTGCGTAGCCTGTATTGCCAGATGGTGGGACGAGGTACCCGGCTCTTCCCTGGGAAAGACCATTTGCTTTTATTGGATTTCCTGTGGCACACGGAGCGGCATGAGCTATGCCATCCGGCGCACCTGATTTGTGAAAATGAGGAAGTGGCGCAAAAGATGACCGAAAATCTCGAGACGGCTGGCTGTCCAATTGACATCGAGGAAGCAGAAAAGACAGCCGCTGAAGATGTCGTCTCACAGCGCGAGGAAGCGTTGGCGAAGCAGCTGGCGGAGATGAAGCGGCGCAAACGCAAGCTGGTGGATCCACTGCAATTTGAAATGAGCATCCAGGCAGAAGACCTGTCCGGATACGTTCCTGCCTTCGGATGGGAGATGGCACCGCCTTCCGACAAGCAACGTCAGTCATTGGAGAAGCTTGGCATTATGCCGGATGAAATTGACAATGCCGGAAAAGCGGCCAAGATACTTGACCGGCTGGACAAGAGACGCCAGGACGGGCTGACGACTCCCAAGCAAATCCGTTTTCTTGAAAACAAGGGATTCCAGCATGTAGGCACGTGGCAATTTGACGATGCGAAAAGATTGATTGACCGAATCGCCGGTAATGGGTGGCATATTCCCCATGACATTAACCCGGCTGAATATAAAGGAGCTTAAAGCATGGAGCAACGGACAAATCTGCTTGAAATAATGGAATGCATCAATCCGTCCGAATTGGATTATCAGGAATGGGTAAATGTAGGAATGGCGCTAAAGCACGAAGGGCATACCGCCGCGGACTGGGATTCTTGGAGCCAGAAGGATATTGGAAGATACCGGTCCGGCGAATGCTTCCGGAAGTGGGGAAGCTTTAGCGGTTCATCATCACCAGTCACAGCCGGCACCATCGTGCAAATGGCCATGGATCGTGGTTGGGCGCCCGAACGGGATCTTGGTCATGAACTTGGTTGGGATGATGCGATCGGCGGTAGAGATGACCTGGTCGTTGTGGATAAAGGCTGGGTGGAAGGAAAAGAGATCCGCGAACCGAAGAACTGGAATCCGGCGCAAGACCTTATCAAGTATCTGGAAACGCTATTTGAAGCCGGTGAAAACGTTGGTTATGTTACCGCAAGTTGGGAGAAGGAAGGCAGATACTTGCCATCTTCAGGTAACTGGGATCGAACGGCCGGCGATTTGATCCAGCAGTTAACAAAATGCCATGGCGATATCGGGGCGGTTGTTGGGGACTATAACCAACAGGCCGGCGCATGGATCCGCTTCAATCCCATGGACGGCAAAGGGTGTAAAAACGAAAACATTACAGAACACCGTTATGCGCTGGTCGAGTCCGATGCAATGGACTTGGATAAGCAGAATGCCATTATTCGGGAATTGGAGCTTCCGGTGGCATGCCTGGTGCATTCTGGCAAGAAAAGCATCCATGCAATCGTGAAGGTGGAAGCCGCTGATTACAGCGAGTACCGAAAACGGGTTGATTACCTATATGATGTCTGTAAAAAGAATGGATTAAAAGTCGATACGCAGAACAAGAATCCTTCCAGGCTGTCCAGGATGCCGGGCGCTATCCGTGATGGACAAAAGCAGTTTTTGGTTGATACTAATATCGGCAAAGAAAGCTGGGCACAATGGCACGAGTGGATCGAAAGTATAAATGATGACCTGCCGGATCCGGAAAGCCTGGAATCAGTCTGGGACAACTTGCCGAAATTGGCAATGCCGTTGATTGACGGGGTCTTGAGGTTAGGTCACAAGATGCTGATTGCCGGTCCGTCTAAGGCGGGCAAGTCCTTCGCGCTGATTGAGCTATGCATCGCCATCGCGGAGGGTAAGAAATGGTTCGGGTGGAATTGTACCAAAGGCAAGATCATGTACGTCAATTTGGAGCTGGACCGCGCCAGCTGCCTGCACCGGTTCCGGGATGTATACGAATCCCTGGGACTGCGGCCGGAAAACGTGTCAAACATCGATATTTGGAACCTTAGGGGCAAATCGGTGCCAATGGACAAGCTGACGCCTAAATTGATCCGTAGGGCGGCAAAGAAAGACTACATCGCCATCGTGATTGATCCCATCTACAAAGTCATTACCGGCGACGAAAACAGCGCCGACCAAATGGCCAACTTCTGCAACCAGTTTGACAAGGTGTGCACGGAGCTGGGGTGTGCGGTGATTTACTGCCACCATCACAGCAAGGGAAGCCAGGGCGGCAAAAAGTCCATGGACCGTGCCAGTGGCTCCGGCGTGTTCGCCCGGGATCCGGATGCACTGATGGACTTAATCGAACTGGAAGCAACGGATGCGCTGCTGAAGCAGGAAGAAAACAAAGCGATCTGCGGCGTTTGCGTCGAATGGCTGCAAAAGTATCAGAACGGCTTGGCGGATGAAGTGTCGCAGGACGACATGTGCAGCAGTGCGGTGATGCTGGACTTTTGCAGAGAGAAGCTCCCGACGCTTGATTTCAAGGCCTTAAACGTGGCGGTGGAAAAAGCAGTCGAGCAGGTGAAGATGCGCACGGCGTGGCGCATAGATGGCACCCTGAGGGAGTTCCCGAAGTTCAACCCGGTAAACCTATGGTTCGATTACCCGATTCACCGAACGGACGAATCCGGGGCGCTGCAGGACATTCATCCGGAGGCTGACATGCCGGCGTGGAAAAAAGGCGGCCAAAAGACCAAAGAAAATCACGAAGAAGAAAATAAAAAACAAGAAGAAAAACTTGACACGATGTATCAATCCTGTAATATTGGGGAACCGCCAACTAGAGAGCAACTTGCAGAAGCGATGGGTGTAAAACCAGATACAATTAGGAGTTGGTTTTCTAAAAACGGTAAATATTCACACAAATATTTCATTGATAAAGATGATAATTTGATAAAGCCTAAAGAAGAAACGGACGGATAAGGCTTATATCATCCGGTCTGTCATATTCGGATATGGCTACACTATCCAGCCTTATCCGGAAACATATTAGTACGGATATAGCTAAGAAAACAGCTATATCCTATCCGGAAATTCCGGACGGATAAGGCTTATATATAAATATATACATATTCATCCGTCCGGATTCACCACGTCACGTATGTGGATGGATTAGTATGGGGCTTTTGAGTCAGCCCCCATACATCCATACAGCATACGTACCGATGACACCGCGCAAAAAAAGAAAGAAGAAATTCAAAAATTTAACACTTTAAAGGAGTAAAGCGAAATGGAAAATGAAAAATTATGTCCGATAACAGGAAAAGATTGTAAGGAAGTAGGATGCGCATGGTTTAACTTAAAATTTGATGAATGCTTGGTGAAGACTATTGCTGACAGCCTTGATAATTTAGCATTTATGGCTGACGATAAAGGGATAAAGGTGGATGTCTTATGACTGAGTTCTTCATGCCGATGGATCCGCCTACATGCACCGCCCAGGAACACAAGGTTGCGGTTGTTAACGGCAAGCCGGTGTTCTATGACCCGCCGGAATTGAATCAGGCGAAGTTAAAGATATCGGCGCATTTGGCAAAATATAAACCTGAGGATAAATACAAGAGCGCCGTCGAGTTGGTAACAAAGTGGTGCTTCCCCAGAGGGAACCGTAAGGACGGCGAGTACCGGGTGACAAAGCCAGACACCGACAATCTGCAAAAGATGCTAAAGGATTGCATGACAAAAGTTGGCTTCTGGCAAGATGATGCGTTGGTATGCCGGGAGATCACGGAGAAGTTCTGGGCGGAGATCCCGGGGATCTACATCCGGATCAGAGAATTGTGAGGGAAAATATATGAACGACACAATCAGCACGACAGAAGCATTGGAGATCATGGACAGACTGGCGAGCCGAACGCACAAATACACTGACGTGGAGCTCGTGTACGAGGAGCTGGAAAAGATAAGGGATTACATTCTATCTGGGGCAAAGGAGAAGAACGGTGGGGTTTAAACAGGTGTTTGAGCTATTTTGTGATTGTTGGTGCCTGTACCGGAAATATGCCGTAATGGACGTCAACGATAAGCGGTTAGAATCGCTTGCGGACGAAACGGGCAGTTTGTGTAAAAAATATGCGGACCACATTTTTGCGAAAGACATGATTCTGGCGGTATTAAACGAAATAGACAGCAGGAGGACGGCGATCCGATGAAACAACCAGAGAGCGATGGTAAGGACATTGATGTCCATACCTGCCCTGTATGCGGGCAAAAGATTGACACCGGAGAAGATAACGTCGGGTACGTCAGGACAAAGCGGAAAACCGAGGTATTCGTCCACCACGGCTGCGTGAAGAATTGGGGGAACGGCAATGGGAAAAGCTAAGAAATGGACGACGGAAGAAAAGCAATACCTGGAGGAGCACTGGGGCCAGACCAGCTTGAAAACGGTCGCCAGGAACCTGGGCAGGAGCGAGGACGCCGTCCTGGTCATGAAAAACAGAATGGGCTTGGGTGCGTTCCTGGCCAACGGCGATTACGTGTCCTACAGTCAGCTGCTGATGGCGGTTTATGGCATCGACAACGCCCAGAGCGCCTACCGGGAAAACAGGAAGCGGGGCGGCGGCTTCCCGATCCGGAAAAAGCGGGTAGGGGACTGCAGCTTCAAGGTGGTGTACCTGGACGACTTCTGGAAATGGGCGGAGGAGAATAAGCGGCTGCTGGACTTCACAAAGCTCGAGGAGAACGTTTTGGGAGCCGAGCCGGACTGGGCCAAGCGGAAGCGCCGCATCGACCACGAGTGCAAGGTCAAGACCGATCCCTGGACACCGGCGGAGGACGCCAAGTTAAGGCGGCTGATCGGCCAGTACAAGCACACCTACACGGGCATCGCCGTGGAGCTGAGGCGGTCGGAGGGCGGGGTAAAGCGCCGGCTGTGCAGCTTAGGGATACCCGGCAGGCCGCTGAAAGCCGAGAACCGGCCGTGGACCGACGAGGAGACCCGGATCTTGGTGGCTATGTACGACGATGGGTACAGCTTCGAGCGGATCGGGGCCAAGCTGAACCGCACAGGCCTTTGCTGCAGGGGGAAGCTGGAGCGGATCCAGAACCCGGGGTATTTCGTCCGGGAAAATCGAAGACAGCGAGAGAAGAAGGCAGTTTAGCGGAGGGACAAGAAGATTGAGACAGAGAAGAAACCGAAAGCAGATGCAGCAGCAGAGCCGTGACCATTACACCGGCCTTGCGGAAAGCGCGCCGGACGCGAAGGCGGCAAAAACGTTCTTGCGGAAAGCGTACAGCAGCTATTCCGTCACCGACTGCCTGCAAAAATGGGGAGTGGACACGACGAAGGGGGTTGATGCCGATGGACAAGGAGAAGCTAACACAGTACAGGGCGCTTTTGAAAGAAGTGCCAAAGCTGAAGAAGGATCTTGACAAATTATATGACCGGCTAGATAGTGTGCCGGTCATATCCGGAAAAGTTACAAAATCGTCTAACGAACATCCGTATATCGAGGAGCACGTAACGGTACAAGTCCAGGAACCAAAGCGAGTAATGCATATCAGGCGGCAGATAAGGGCGAAAGAAAAAACACTGGAGGATGCCGAATTAGCAAGGGCTGAAATATACGAGTTTATTTCAGCGATCCCGAACAGCAAGGACAGGCAAATGTTCGACCTCGTGTATGCGGACGGGTTGGACTATACGGACGCCGGCGAGCAGATAGGTTACAGCAAGGGGCGTGTATCTCAAAAAATTTCCGAATATCTGAAAGATTAAACCAATTAAACGGAAATGTGTGCTATAATTATTCTAGAACGAGTGGCATTATGCAGAGTTCTCATTGTTGAAGTCGTACCCTTTGCCGGGTGCGCAGACTGAAAGAATCCTCCTTTCACACATTTACGAAAAGGCATCCTGACTACGCGGGGTGTCTTTTTGGCAATATTGCCAATTGCCAAAACAGAACTAATGTTCTATAATTATGTTACTCCTAAAATCGCATGTTGAAAATTGTCTGAATTTAGTATATTATTGACATAAATGTGCAGAATGTGTAGATTATGAGGAGGACTAGAATATGTTTAATATGCCAGATTCATTTAAAGAGAAAAATGAAGATTATATTACGGTTCCAGCTCTTAAGGCCTTTATGCGAAAAAACAATAATATAAAGGGTCGATTGGGCGTAGACAGGAAAACGTTGATTGATAATGTGCTTAAATATGCGGAAAGTAGTCCTGAGGCAGAAGAAGAAGTAATAAATTGGATCGATAATGCGGTAAAAGAAGGAATAAAAGATGTTTACATTAAGACAATAGACCAAATGGAAAGTGGAAATCCGATGCCTAATCTGAACGATATAGAAAAGAGGGTTTCTCCGTTGTTAGATAGGGTGAGTAGGAAAAACTTATGCGGCAACCGTTACGATGATGTGCTAAAGCTTGTCAAGTTTGAGGTGAGCGGGGATGAACGATACTGTTCTTTCTTCTTCGCGAAAATGGTTTATATTTATGATGGAGATTCGTTAAAGGCCAGACAATATCCCATTTTTGTTGATTTATATCCTGAGCAAGGAATAATTGTCGGCAGAGCTAAGCCAAAAAAGAACATGTTTGTTTATAGTGATGCTAAATATGACAAAGATGGTAACTTTGATAAAGGGAGTGCTTTGTCATTAGATACAGAATCTGAGATTATGGAGGCTCTGAAATTCGTCACGAATCATTTGAGAATAGAAACTAAAGGGGCGGCATTCGTAAATGATGATTATAAGGAAAAAATGTATAATCTTCTAAATAAGTATACCACAACGCCAAAAGTAATAAGCGAAATGATTTCCGAGAATAGTTCAAAAATAGATGACATAATAAAGACTATAGGCCAGGAAATATGCAAGGTGGATATCGACAGCGATTTGGAGCAAGATGTGTATAATGTCATTGAAAAATATCTTTCGATAACATATCCCGATAAGAGAATATTTACTGCAGGTCGTCCGGCGTACCCACTTAGAGTCGCTGCGACAGACGAGGAAGAATCAAAAGTAGACCAGAGGTCTGCAAAAGAGGAGCCACTACAATCAAAAGCTGTGTTTTTTGATAATAAGAAAATGATTCAAAAAAACAAGAAGTGTGATAGTATCTTTTTTATGTTCAGAATCATTAATTCAGAAGATAAGTTTTTTAAAGTTCGATTTATCGTAAAAAGAGATTACTGCTTAATAAAATTCACTGAACATACAGAGGAGGCGGATATTCAGAATGTATTATTCCTTTTTAATGGTTCTTAAAGAAATTTTGAATGAAGAACAATGCGATAGTTTAGGAGATTATTTTTGTGGTTTAACACCAAACACCAAGGACTTGATTACAGTTTCAAAAATAGCTAAGCTTTTGGGTGTTGACAGCAAAGTGGCTCTGTCCGTGCTGCTTGAATGTGAAAGAATAGGATACTTGAGCAGACAATACGGAATTAGATGCCCCGAATGTGGCGCTCTCATAAAGATGATGAGTGTCGAAGAATATGAGAACGATTTATTTGAAAAAGTCGCAGGATGCTATGGTTGTGATGAGTATTTTAGCTTTTCGGTAAGCGACGATGATATAGTTGTGTATTTTAAGTTGGAGATAGATGTAGGCCCTTTCGCTGTCGGGCGACAAGAACAAATAAAAAATGAAATGAAGTCCCCCGCTTTTGTCGCCCGAGAAGATACGATGTCTTTTTTTATAGAAGTGGTGGGAGATTCACTAAAAACAATCGCGAAAAATCAAGATCATGAATATCAATACCGACTCGAAATGGAGAGAAAAGCAGAGGAAGATAAGATTTTGGAGGAGAAAGCAGTAAAAAAATATAAGATAAACAAGTGGGTATCTTTTGTGATTGGCTTTATAGGATATTTACTTTTGGCTTTTGGAATAGTCTGGGTGTACAAGCAATATGGGTTTGCAAAAATATCGATAGTTGCGACATTCGGCTCTACGTTCATATCCTTCATCTTTAATTATATTGTTTATTTGTTATTGCCGAAAGATATTGATTTTATCAAAAGATTATTAAAGCAGAAAAAGTCAAAATAGATGTAAACCAACTAAAGCACCCCTCGCACGGTGCTTTTTCTATACCCAAAACAAACACGAATGAGAGGTGGTGAGAGTTGGCAAGACCTAGAAGCCCGAATCGCGATAAGGCATTCCGCATGTGGCTTGATAGCGGGAAGTCCAAGCTTTTGAAGGATATTGCGCAGGAGTTGCAGATATCGGAAGAGCAGGTTCGGAAATGGAAAAATCAAGATAAGTGGGATACAGTAACGTTACCTAACGCGAATAGTAACGTTACCAATCAAAGAGGCGGCCAGCCCGGAAATAAGAATGCCGCGGGAAACAGCGGCGGGGCCGCGCCCCAAAAAAACAAGAATGCAATTAAGACAGGGGAGTTCGAAACTCTCTTTTTTGACGCCCTCGATTTTGAGGAACGGCGGTTGGTCCAAAGCATTCAGCCAGACAAGGAACAACTATTGCTGCAAGAAATACAACTGCTGACAGTTCGGGAGCGCCGAATGCTGAAACGCATTGAAGCATTAAGGCAGATCGAAGAATTGTGTCCGGAGTCCAAAGATGATCCAGTGGGAATGTCAGTAGTAAAAGTGCAATCCGGGATTGAAAAAGGTAAGCACACCGACCTGAAAGAATATGCCGGCATACTCGGGCAGATACAATCAGTTGAGGACGCACTGACGAGGGTTCAAGCAAGGAGGCAAAAGGCGATTGAATCCTTGCACCGATTCGGATATGACGATGCAAGGCTCGAACTGGACGTTATGAAGCTTGAATACGAGATGACCAAACAGGATGCGGGCGAAAATATGCATTCCATCGAAGATTTATCAACATTAGCGGAGTTATTGACAAATGATGAAAACACAGACGATTGATTGGCAGAAATTCAGTCCAAAGCATAAACACTATATCAAGCAGGCGCTAAAATACCGCATGTGCGTGGCGGAGGGCGCGATCAGGTCAGGAAAGACTATCGATCATTGCATTATCGCTGCAATGTATCTGGAGAAATGCCCCGACAGGATACACCTTGCCAGTGGTTCCAGCGTTGCCAACGCGAAGATGAACATTGGCGACTGCAACGGCTTCGGGCTAGAGTATTTGTTCCGCGGGCGCTGCCGGATGAGCAAGTACAAGGACAACGATGCCTTGTACATCCACACCCAGACCGGCGAAAAGATTGTTATTTTTGCCGGTGGTGGCAAAGGAAACAGTTATAAGAAGATCCTTGGAAATAGTTACGGCATGTGGATAGCGACTGAGGTGAATGAGCATTTCGACAATGAGGACAGCCGGATCAGCTTCCTGAAAGTTGCGAACGGCCGGCAGACTGCCGCGAGGTGGCCGTTTACGCTGTGGGATTTAAACCCGAATCACCCTGAGCATTATATATACAAAAATTACATCGACCTGTACAAGGAAACCATGGGCGGCAGATACCTTCACGAGGTTTTCACCATGGCGGACAACCTGAGCATATCCCCAGAACGGCGGGCAGAAATCGCCGCGCAATACGCTGAAGGTTCGGTGTGGTACCGCCGGGACATCTTAGGTGAGCGCGTCGCAGCCGAAGGACTTATTTATCAGCAATTTGCGGATAACGAAGATGATTACCTGATGGACCTGACGGACGGATATTTGCGAGATGTGGAGTTTGCGGTAGTCGGGATTGACTTTGGTGGCACGAAGTCATTGACTACATTTGTGGTATCTGCCATACATCGAAATTATAGCAAAGTGACGGCAATTGCTGACCATCACATCAAGGGCGGCAAGGGTGATATAGATGCTGAAAGGCTGTGCCGAGAGTTTGTAGGGTTTATCCAGCGGATAAGAACAAAGCATCCGCATCTGTATATTAAATACGTGTTTGCCGACAGCGAAGCCCAATACCTGATAAATAGTTTGAGGCTGGCTATCCGCAAAAATTGCTTAGATCTGGAAATTGGAGATAGCGCAAAATATCCGATTGTTGACCGGATTATTGCCGGAAACACCATGCTGAATACGGGCCGACTACTAATTGCAAGGGAATGCAGCTTAGTGCGAGGCGGGCTAAGGTCTGCATTGTGGGACAAGAAGAAGGTCGACACAAGACTGGATAACTTCAGCACCGACATTGATATTATGGATGCATTTGAATACAGTTGGGAGCGGTTTATTAAGAGATTGTGCCCGCTAATGGGGAAGGGTAAGTAATGGACATAAAACAAGTAGTGGAAAAGCTGAATAAGCAATTGGGAACGAATATCAAAACAGATTACTATACCCACATTGAAGAGTGGCGTCAGTGGTGGGCTGGCAACGTCAAGGCTTTCCACATATTCAACGAGACAACAGACACTGGGCGGAAGAAGGAACGCAAACTATACACCATGAAAATGGCAAAAAAGGTTTGTGAGGACTGGGCTTCGTTTCTGTTGAACGAAAAAACAAAGATCAGCCTCGAGGATGATGTGAGTTCGGAGTTCCTGCAGGGCAAAGAGGAAGATTACGGAACCGGTGGCGTGTTCGGCGGTGTGAATTTTTGGACGGAAGCAAATGCCCTGGTGGAAAAGGCGTTCTATTCCGGCACCGGCGCTTTCGTCATGAAGCTGGATGAATTGCCCGTAAGCGAAACTGGCACGGTGTTGAAATCCGACAAAACCAGAATACGCCTCGAATACTTGCCAGCCATGTGCATACTTCCGCTTACCGTGAAGTATGGGAAAATAAAAGAAGTGGCATTTGTTTCTGAGACCATGGAGCGGGGTAACAGTTACGTATACGCGGAAACGCACACATTGGAAAACGAGTTGTATGTAATTCGAAACCAGTATTACAAGACCACAGACGGCGCGCTGACAGAGGCGCCGCTACCGGATGGTGTGGCGGGGCAGATCAACACAGGGAGCCCAAACCCGTTCTTCGCCATTATCAAGCCAAACATTGTGAACGTATACGACAATAGCATGGGGCTAGGTTGCTCTGTGTATGCAAATGCGGTAGACAACCTAAAAGGTGTTGATATTGCATTTAATAACTTTGTGCGTGATTCGTGGCTTGGCGGGAAAAAGGTTTTTTATAACCAAAAATTGACAAAAACAGAGATAGACGAAGACGGAAACCGCATCCAGTTAACTCCTGACGATGTGCTGCAGCAATTATTCGTTCCTGTTGGAGACGAACTCATTGATGACAAGAAGCTGATTCAGGAGTTCAATCCAGCATTAAGGGTTGAAGATAATCGGGAGGCAGTGCAAGCGCAGTTAGATTATCTGTCCTTCAAGTGCGGCATGGGCGCTAAGCACTATCAGTTCCATGCCCCGGCGCAGGCGATGACCGCGACGCAATACGTGGGCGACAAGCAAGAATTGAAGCAATACGCTGCAAAGCATGGGATTATTGTTGAAAGAGCCTTGCAAGAAATCGTAAGGGCGATTCTCTGGGCTGGTAAAAACATAATGGGCGAATCAGTAGACCCGGAGACGGCGATCACTGTTGAGTTTCCGGACGGATATATTGTCAGTGACGAAGAAAAGCGCAAGCAGGACAAAGAGGACGTCCAGGACGGGTTGATGATGAAATGGGAGTATAGGATGAAGTGGTATAACGAAACTGAGGAGGACGCAAGGAAAGCAATAGAAGAGAATGCGCAAACGTTCGGCGGTTTTAAGTACCCACCGGGAGAAGGTGAAGAATAATGCTCACGTTCCGGCAATTAGATGACCTGCCGGCGGCGGTTGTTGAGATTATGGCGGAAGCCGAACAATCCGTAATTAATGATATGGCCCGGCGCATTGCCAATATGGAAATGATTACAGATGCAACGCATTGGCAAATACAGCGCCTTGAGATGATAGGTACATTGCAAAGAACGATCATCAAAGAACTATCGCATGCTTTAAACATCACCGAGCGGCGATTATGGGAAATATTCGACGAAGCCTCAACCCGGACGCTTGCGAGTGATAATAAGGCTTTTGTGTATCATGGATATAACCCCATCCCGCTAAGCGCAAATTCGTGGCTACAGCAGATCATTGCTGTCGGGCTGAATAAAACCTTGGGTGAGTTCAAAAACTTAACCAGAACCACCGCCAACACGGCCACGCGGCAATTTGAAAAGGCCCTGGACTTAGCGCA
>JGI20171J29575_12612512_pt1 | contig 17590 bp, 12 predicted proteins | sample TergutNc150P4_FD_29575 | JGI IMG/M metagenome (IMG submission 29575)
CCCAGCCGTCAACGAAGCCTACAGAACCATCGTCATCAACCAAGCCGTCAGCGAAGCCTACAGAACCATCGTCGTCGACCCAGCCGTCAACGAAGCCTACAGAACCACCGTCATCAACCAAGCCGTCAACAAAGTCTACAGAACCATCGTCAGCGGTACCGTCATCAACCGAGGTTTCTGATACATATTTACTTGGCGATGCTGACCAGGACGGAAAAATCACTGTAAAAGACGCGACAGTCGTTCAAAAGCATGTAGCGAAGATTCTTAAATTAGAGGGCAAAGCAGAAAAAGCGGCGGACGCTGATGAAGACACTAAGGTTTCAGTAAAAGACGCTACGCGTATTCAAAAACATGTGGCCAAAATAAAAGTGCCGAACTCAAGAGTCGGTGAGCGGTTACCATACACCGGATAAGGTACGTTAAAATAAAAAGGGCGTGTTTCAAAAAAGGTATGTTTTTGTTGACATGGATTACGTAGGGGCGGATATTATCCGCCCGCAGGCGCAACTGCATTTGAAACACGCTATAAAAAGGAGGGCTATCTTATGATATTTAATAAGAAGTTTAACAGAATTATACTTTCGCTGGCGTTAATACTTACATTTATCTCCGGCGGCGTATTTACGATGGCGGCGGATATCGGCGTTCAAATAGCGCAGCCGGTACAAGCGCAAGGGGATGTTGGGGATCCGATTGCGGGCGGTACGGTTTTACATGCGTTCTGCTGGTCATTTAATACCATAAAAAATAATATGCAGAGCATTAAAGGAGCTGGTTTCACCGCGGTCCAAACCTCACCAATTACAGAGTGTATAACCTACAGTCCTTACTGCGGTTCCGGAAACAGCTTGATGTCCTCCAACAGCGGAGCCTGGTGGATGCATTATCAGCCTGTAAGCTTTCAAATCGGTAATCACCATTTAGGTACCGAAGCTGAGTTTACTGATATGTGTACGGTGGCAAAGCAGTACGGTGTTAAGGTTATCGTTGACGCGGTTGTTAATCATTGCGCGTCCGATGAAAACGCGATAAAAGCTGAAATAAAGAATATTCCCGGCGGCGCGTTTCATACTGATTTGAATTCGATAAACAATTATAACGACCGCTATCAGGTGACTCAAAGATGCCTTGATGGACTTAAGGATTTTAATACCCAGAATCCAAACGTACAACAGGCAATTCTAAATTATCTGAAGAAGTGCGTTCAGCTTGGCGCCTCCGGTTTTCGTTACGACGCGGCTAAGCATATTGAGACACCAGCAGACAGCGGCTTCGGGAGTAATTTTTGGCCGGTTATACTTGATAACGGCGCGGAATTTCAATACGGTGAAACTTTACAAGGCGAAGGCTTTGAGGCAATGTATACACCCTATATGTCAGTAACAGCCTCCTCATATGGAGGGAAGATAAGAAACGCTATCAAAGGAAGTGATTTATCTACATATACTTGGGTTGATTACGGCGTTACGGGCAGTCCGCCTCCAAACAAATTGGTAACATGGGTAGAGTCTCATGACAATTACTGCAACGAGGGAAGCGGCAGTATAAGTGACGAACAAATCCGTTTGGGATGGGCGGTGCTTGCGGGACGTGCCGACAGTGTTCCTCTGTTTTTCAGCCGGCCTTACAACAGCGATTCCGGCAACATTTGGGGCAATAATGTTGCTGGCGCGGTGGGCAATGACAATTATAAATCTGTTCAGGTAAGAGAAGCTAACCTGTTCAAGAATGCCATGCGCGGTAAAAATGAATATATGTCTAACCCCAACAACAATACTTCACTGCTGATGATTGAGCGCGGGGATGCCGGTATTATGCTGGTAAACATGGGTTATGGTGAAGCTAATCTGACAGATGTAAACCTCAATAATGTTACCGCTAAGATGGTCAATGGTACATATACAGACAAGGTTTCGGGCGGACAATTTACAGTACAAAACGGAAAAATTTCAGGCAGGGTGCCACAGCGAAATGTAGTGGTTTTATATAATTCGGATGAATCTGATGCTCCGAAAATTCAAGCAAATATGGAAAGCGGCATTTTTTGGGGGTACTCCGCGGAAGTTAAGGTAAATGTAACAAACGCCAGCACTTCAAGCTATAAAATAAACAACGGTACAGCAATTTCCTTCAACGGTCAAACCAGCATAACTGTTGGCAGCGGCATGAACGATAAAGACACCGTAAAAATTACTGTAACAGCTCAAAATCAAAACGGCGTAACAGAAAAGGAAATTATTCTACAAAAGCGTACTATTAATGTGCCCCAAGGCACAACGGCGGTAATTTTCCACGATACCGGTAATTGGCAAAGTTTGTACTGCTACTGGTATGATGACAGAGCAACGCCGTTGAAAAGCAATGGACCATGGCCCGGACAGCAGATGACAAATTTGGGTGACGGTTATTTTATGTTTATATTGCCGCAGGAAAATGATCTGCAGTATGTAATATTTAATAATAACAATAACGGCAAGCAAGATCCGCCTCAAAACAAACCGGGCTATGAGGTTTTGCGCGGCGAGATAAAAATATTTGATAACGGGAGTATAATAGACCTACTGCCAGAACCGCCAACGACTCAAATGACCGATCCTACAGAGACGACGATGACACAGCCTTCTCAGTCTACGGTGCCGTCATCAGTTAATCAAACTGACCCTACAGAGGCATCGTCAACGCAGTCTTCCCAATCCACGGAGCCCAGCCGAACTGACCCTACGGAGACATCGCCGACACAGCCTTCGTCAACTAATCAAACTAACCCTACGCAGCCAACGCAGCCTTCAACTGTGGTAACCAGCGGTCCGAGACATGAGGTTGGTTCGGCAAAAGCCAGAGCGGGAGATACAGTTACCGTGACTTTATCCATAAAAGATAATCCGGGGATTATTTCTCTCAGAAATCAAATTATTTTTGATGAAAGCGCTCTTGAGTTAACCGGTGTGGAGGACACCGGGCTGCTGAACGGGTTCAGGACACCTTCCCCCAATATATCCTCACCTTATACACTGCTATGGATGGACTCTTCTTCTAATGTGAATAACAGCGCCAACGGCGTAATCGCAAAGCTGAATTTTAAGATCAAGAGTGGAACTGGACCTGGCGATTATAATGTGTCTTTGAAAGCAATAGAAGCCTTGAACGTATCAAATAATAACGTTAACTTCGCAAACGGCCAGGGTAAAATAATGGTTATAGATTTCATGCTGGGAGATTTGGACAGGAACGGTAAAGTTAACACTTGGGATGCCGTATTGTTTGAACGCTATCTTGCCGGATGGAATGTTTCTGTTGATCTTTTAGCGGCGGATATCAACGGAGACGGTGAAGTGAACACTTGGGACGCGATATTACTTGAACGGTATCTCGCGGGATGGGATATAGAATATTTTAATTGACTGAAATTGACTGTTAATAAACAAATTTAGTGAAAGGTGGCAAGCAAACAGGCCGTTATACATGCCGGGAGCTGAAAAATTCGGGAGGGCACTCCGGCCTTTGGCTTCCGTCTTCCGGCAGGTAAAACGCCGTTTAGCTATTAACATTATGAAAAAAATATTATCATTAATTTTAATGTTGAATTTAGCAATTGCTGCAGTGAGCGGTATTATGCTTGCGTCGGCAAATGACAACCCGGGATTTACCCTGTCTATTGCTGACGCTGTTGTCGGTGAGGAATTTACCGCGGAGCTTGGAATTTCCAATAATCCGGGTATCATAACTTTAAGATTGGATATAGAATATGATACGAAGAAATTGGAGCTTATTGCTGTAGAGGATACCAAGCTGCTGGGGAGTTTCTCGCAACAGCTGTTACCGTTGCCGAGTGTTAAGTCTCCGTATACTTTACTATGGAAAGACAGTGAGGCGCATGAAAATAATACATCGAATGGAACCGTTGCAATATTGACTTTCCGGTTGATAAGTGATGACAGCCCATATGTTTCCATTAATTTTGTGGATGCATGTAGTAAAGACGGAGAAGAAATTACTTTTTCCTCTATAGACAAACAGCCAGTCCCAATAACAGAAACAACAGAACCTACAACAGAAACAACAGAACCTACAACAGAAACAACAGAACTTACAACAGAGCCTGAATCAACAGAGACTACAACAGAGCTTGTAACGGAGCCGCCTGAGTCAACAGAGACTACAACAGAGCTTGTAACAGATCCGCCTGAATCAACAGAGACTACAACAGAGCTTGTAACAGAACCGCCTGAGTCAACAGAGACTACAACAGAAATTGTAACAGATCCGCCTGAGTCAACAGAGACTACAACAGAGATTGTAACAGATCCGCCTGAGTCAACAGAGATTACAACAGAGGTTGTAACAGAACCTGTAACGACTGCAACTACATCGCCAGTAACAACGACGGCCCCTGTAACAACAACATCGCCAGTAACGACTACAGTACCTGTAACAATAGCAACGACAGCGCCGATAACAACGACAGCGCCGGTAACAACGACAGCGCCGGTAACAACGACAGCACCGGTAACAACTACCGCGCCGGTAACAACTACCGCGCCAGTAACGACTACAGCGCCTGTAACAATAGCAACGACAGCACCAGTAACAACTACCGCGCCTGTAACGACTACAGTGCCTGTAAAAACGACATCGCCGGTAACAACAACATCGCCGGTAACGACGACGGATCCTATAAAACCATCGTCAACGGTACAACCGTCAACCGCGGTCCCTCTTAAATATTTACTTGGAGATGCTGACCAGGACGAAAAAGTCACTGTAAAAGACGCGACCAGAGTTCAAAAACATGTGGCAAAGATGCAAGAATATCTATTGGAAGGTTTAGCTTTATGGGCCGCTGACGCAGATCAAGATGGTAAGATTACTGTTAAAGACGCGACAGCAATTCAGAAATACGTTGCTAAATTCAACTTAATAGGGAAACCGGGAGAAAACGTTGGAAAGTGGCTTGAATTAGTGACTTAAGATTAATAACACCAGATAATGCTTAGTAAAATGAGAGAGAACGATACTATGTCTTTAAAGACATAGTATCGTTCTCTGGCTTTTTAGGAGGAATATAGCCGTGCTTATAACAAAACGGCATTTTTAATAATAACGTCGATAACCTTTTGACAAAGGACAATCTGTTTCAGATAAGGTAAACCATACTGCTCTTTATATGAAGAATAATCGCTTGACTTGGTATATTTGGTAAAATAATTTGTTAAATCCTCGTCACTGACCGAAATACCCGCATCCTCCGCAATCGCTTGGTTTACAAGATAATATCTTGCGCTTTTCGAATTATTTTCACGATTCTTTTCAATCAACTCTTTTGTATTTGATACACCCTCATAGCTGCTGAGAAATTCATCAAGCTCCATACTGTAATACATTGCGGTTTCCTGATAATATTTCAACATGGCTTTTTCCTGATAGCTCGTTAGCTGTTCAGGTATTGATTTAACAGTTACATCGTTGGTCATATATTCTTTGATATGCTTTTGAATGGCCTCTTTTTGCAGCTCTTCCAGTTTGCCTTTTTTCATTTCTTTGACTGTTTTCCAGCCGTATTCAGCCGACAGATTTTCCTTAACAAACTTATCGGTTAATTCCGCCGCCACCTTTTCAACAATATAGTTGATGGTAGTGACGAATACGGCGTTTTTGCCGTTAAGGTTTTCCTTGCCGTAATCGTTTGGAAAGGTGACTTTCACATTGATTGTTTCTCCGGGCTTGTGTCCGATAATCTGCGTTAAAAAATCATCAATATAGTCGGGGCTTCCGGCGGTTACCTCTGTACCTGAGCCTCCGGTGGAGCCGCCTTCAAATTCAACGCCGTCTACACTTCCAACATAATCAATGTTGACTGTGTCGCCGTCAGCGACCGCGCGGTCTTTGACTTGTTTACTGGAGGAGTACTCATCCAGCATTTGATCAATCGCGGATTGGAGGTCATTATCTGATATTTGATGTACGTTATTAGGAATGGTCATTGCTTTATAATTGAAAATCTCAACATAGTCAAGCGCTTTAATTCCTTCCCAAAAACCGTTTGCGTCAATACCATCACTGTAGGAAAACGCGGTTTCACCAACACTTTCGCTGACGGAAGCTTTGGTGTCGCCTGTTGTTCCGCCAGTATTATCAGTACAACCGGTTAATGTAATAATCATCATGATAAATGCAAAGAAAAGACATAAAATTGGTTTATATGTTTTATAGTGTTTCATTTTTTAATTCTCCTAAAAATTTTTAGAGACACCCTTCGGACTGATCCTTAATGACACAGTAAACATTATACCCTAAATTACTAGAAAATTCAAGCTTTTTTGATTTACAGACTGAACAGTAAACTCAAATGCACTGTACCAAAATAGCGTCGTCTTTTATTTTGAGGTGAATACCGGAAATAGGGGATGAGTTTTGATTGTGTACTATAGAAGAGACGATTTTGTTTTCTACTTCTTTGCGTATTGCTGTGCGGAGGTCACGGGCACCGTTTGTGCCTGTGCAGGACTTCTTAGAAAGATAGGCACACACATCATTATCAAAAGTGAATTGTATATCCTTTTCTTTTAATGTGTCAATATATTCATTAAGCATTAATACAGCTATTTGGCAGTAATCTTCATCTTTGAGTTTATCGAATACGATAATTTCATCAATACGCGCGATAAATTCAGGACGAAGAAAATCTTTAAGAGATTTCATAATTTTTTCCCTATTTTGATCATTTTGTGATTTGCCGAATCCAAGAGCGGTGTCGCGTTTATCTGAACCGGCATTGGAAGTCATGACTATAATGGTATTTTCAAAATTAACAGGCCGTCCGTGAGCATCGGTAATTTTGCCTTCGTCAAGAATCTGCAGCAAAATGTTAAGAACATCCGGATGAGCTTTTTCAATCTCGTCAAACAGCAGCACCGAATAAGGACGGCGTCTCACTTTTTCGGTTACCTGACCGGCTTCCTCATATCCGATGTATCCGGGAGGTGAACCGATAATCTTAGAAACAGAATGTTTTTCCATAAATTCAGACATATCTAAACGAATCAGCGTTTCCGGAGTATCAAACAGTTCTTGGGAAAGCACCTTGACCAGTTCGGTTTTTCCCACACCGGTAGGTCCCACAAAAATAAACGACGCGGGTCTCCTTCTTGGAGATATTTGCACACGGCTTCTCTGTATGGCGAAGGATAAAGATTTTATAGCTGTATCCTGACCGATGATTTTTTCTTGAAGCTTTTCTTCAAGATTAGCAAGCTTCGACATTTCATTTTCCTTCACACGTGAAGCGGGAATTCCTGTCCATAGTTCTATAACCTTAGCCAGATCTTCCTCCTGTACTGCCGTAATTAATTTACTTTGGTCTATTTCCCGTATTTTTTGTTCCGAAACCGCAATTTCCGCTTTAATTTTAGCCCGTTTCTCGTAATCAATATTCTGTTCCGACGCAATCATTTCCTCTTGCCTGTCGAGGATTTCTTTATTTTCAATTAATTGCTCGAATTTTTCCAGGTATTTGTTGCCTAGTGACGCACAGGAACAGGATTCATCAAGTAAGTCAATAGATTTATCAGGCAAAAAGCGGTCGGTGATATAACGTTCACTGAAAAAAACGATTTTATGCAAAATATCATCGGATACCGTAACACTATGATGTTGTTCGTAATAGCCTTTTACACCTCTTAAAACCTCAATAGTTTCTTTGATAGACGGTTCCACAACTTTTACCGGCTGAAACCTGCGTTCAAGGGCGCTGTCTTTCTCAATATGTTTTCTATATTCATTAAAAGTAGTTGCCCCAATTACCTGAATTTCACCTCTGGAAAGTGAAGGCTTTAATATATTGGCGGCGCTCATACTGCCTTCTCCGTCGCCCGCTCCAACAATATTATGCACCTCATCAATAAACAGAATGATGTTTCCGGCTTCTTTGACTTCCTGGGTTAACCCTTTAATGCGGTTTTCGAATTGTCCCCTGAATTGTGTGCCGGCAACCAGTGCCGTTAAATCCAAGAGCTGTACCTCTTTGTGTTTTAAGCGCTGAGGAACATGCCCTCCGGCAATCCGGAGAGCTAACCCTTCCGCAATAGCCGTTTTACCAACGCCGGGCTCACCTATCAAACAAGGGTTGTTTTTCGTACGGCGTGATAAAATTTGTATTACACGTTCAATTTCCTTATCGCGCCCTACAATGCGGTCAGTCCGTCCGTCACGGGCCTTTTTTGTCAGGTCTTCGCAATAAAGATTGATATGTTTACGGTTTTTAGGCGCCTTCTCTTTTTTGTTTTTGCCGTTTTTATTTTGAGTCTCACTTTGATTTTTAATGTTTGGCTCGCCGCCCAGCATATTGTGAAAAAACGCGGGAATAGCGGGGGCTCCGCCAGGTTTAAAATCATCTTCATCTTTAGAATCATTTTCCGTGGAATCGTTGTCCGGGTCAGTTCCCTGTGTCGCGGTGATTTCTAAAGATATATTTTCACCTTTTAGTGCTTCGAACAGATTTGCGAGATCGCCGTTTTCTGTTAATGTATTCATAAGAGAATTCATTTGTTCATGAACCGCATCTAAATCGTCATCAGCAAATCCCAGTTTTTTAAGCATATCCTCCATAGGCTTAATACCTATTTCTCTAGCGCAAACAATACAAAAACCTTTAGGCTGAGTATTTGGACCGCTGGAAACGAATACAACTGCGGGTTTTGTACCGCATTTTGAACATACCATAATTATTTTCCCTTCCAAGTTTTTTACTTTCGTTATGAAGATTTATTCAATACGAGAAACAGTTTGAAATATTTAAATAAAGCAAAAATCATCGTACACGACGTTACAACCATTAAAATTACGGATAAATAATCGTTCTGATAATTTAAAACAGCTTTTGAGAAAAACAGTACGGAAACAGATAAGTAAAAAATAATAGTGCCTAGTTTACCATACCATTTTGAAGCCGGAGGTTTAATTCCCTTTTTAATCAAAAGTGTGGATCCTGCCAGCATAAGTGTATCTTTAATTAATAGAATTATCATAAAGGGTAAGATAACGGGGAAAATCAAGTACAAGCAGATTGCCACTGATATTAATGTCATTTTATCGGCCAGAGGGTCTAAAATCTTTCCCAGATCCGTAATCATATCAAGCTTTCTGGCTAAAAATCCGTCGAGAAAATCGGTGAGTCCTGATATGGCAACTATAATTAAAACAAGCTTGAAATTTTCCAGCGCAAAAAAATGAACGAGGGGACAAATTAATAATATTCTTATAATTGTCAAAATATTAGGGATAACTTTGAGTTCGGAAAAATCAATTTTTTTTTTATCACTCATTATATACCTTCCTTGTAAGAGAGTTGCGTGCACCTCAGGTGCTTTATAAATAGTCTGAATAAAAGATATTTGGATAGTAAAAGTATTTAAATATAAATGTTTTTTGAATAGATTCATATGAAAAGACAGCCGGAACATCGGAAAGCAAGGGGATAATTGTTTTTAGTACAACCGCGGCAAACAAAATAAAAACACATGCCGAAATTAAACCGAGAATTCCGCCTGCCGTACGGTTGATTTGATTTAAAACCGGAACCGAAAATATAGCTTCCGCTAATTTTGAAACGCGGCGCAAAATAATAAAGCATAAAGGAAATATCAGTATCATAACAATAATGCCAATTAGTCCAATAACAATAGGGGCAATAGCCGTTTCAATAAATGGGGCAGTGTTCGCGGGCGCCTGATTGATAGTATCAATAAGGGAAGCTTTAACACTGACACCATCTTCGGTACTGAAATTATTACAGAAATTAAACATAAAACCGGGCATGTTGCTTAACACAGCGGTAAGCTTCTGAGCCGCGTTTTCCGATACGGGATTATTGCTCAATGTGTCGGCGATATGTTCAGTCATTGACTCTTTTACAAAAACATTATAAATTGCGTTTGCAAAATAAGGACTTATGATTGAAGAGATAAAAAACGCGATTAATGAAGAAAACATACGCAGCAACGATTTTGCGGCGCCGGATTTTACCCCAAACCACACAAAGAATAAGATGACAGCTAAAACAATAATGTCAAGCATTTTAAAATCCTCCCCTTTTCTTCTAAAGCACCTGAGGTGCACGCATTTTTCTCGCAGAAAAACTGCGAAAACTTACTTTAAGTTATAGCAGCAATGAAGGCAGATATTTGATACTTTCTTTAGAACATTAGCTTGCTTTTTATTGCTGTTATCAATCCTTAAGTCACTAAAGCACCTGAGGCGCACGCATTTCTCATTAATACTTAAGTCACTAAAAATCAATTTGCCGGATTTCTGTAGCGCCCAGAATATACGCGCGGTGTTCGTTATATAATCTGATTTGCCGGCTGTCATTACCGGCGTCAGTTTCCCGAAGCATTTCACCGGACCGGTTATACAGGTATCCTTTATTTTGGCTCAATACCGCGATTCTATCTTTGTAAATACTGACGGAGGATATTTTTAATTCAGTAGAAATTGCCTTATCCATGTTAATTATAGCACTATAATACATTAATGTACAGGCGCGGCCGTCACCGTTTCGTGACAGGGAAAGTACATAGCTTGATGAATCAGTACTGATGTCGTAGCCTGTAAGCAGCATTTCATCGTACTTTCTTTCTGTTATTTCCCATTTGTTCAAATTAATATGGTAAGCGGAGCTGCTTCCGATTGTAACCGCAATAGTTTCTGTAAGATATTTTATATCATAAATGAGGTTGTTGTCAAATTCATATTCGTGAACCGGTTTTAATTTTGAAAAGTCGAATAAAAAAATTTTTGTTTTTAAGCTGCTGCTGTTTGAAGAGATGCCGCTGAGTATGCCCTTGGTTCCGTCTTTATTTAGTGATACACTATTAATATAATCGTTTAAAAAATAATATGTGTAAACCTCCTTATTATCTTTAAAAACGTGAAGCTTGCTTAAAAAACCTTCCGCCTGCGTTACCAGTGCGTAGGTACCATTTAAGCTTATATCACCGGTAATTATTTTATCATCTGTTTCCGATTCGTAAATCGTTTTATTAACTGAATTTATTTCAAACCCTCTGCTGCCTAAATTATATATAAGCAGCCGGTTATCTGATTTTTTGAGTATTGGCTGGTGGTACCGGATTTGCTTTTTAAAGATTTCGCCGGCACTTGAATTTAAGGTGACGAAAGAAGTATTTGAAGAATAAACAATATAATTACCCATAGATATAAAGTTTCCGCAGTCAATGCGTGAACCTACAAAGCTGACAGGGTACCCTGTACCTTTAAATTGAGACTGACTTAACATTTCATACTGTACCCAGTTTATAATATTCTCATAAGTAAGCTTTTGACGGTTCGCAAAAATAAACACCAAAAAGCCGGACAGAAACAAAATTAAAAAAGCGGCCCAAAACCGTTTTGCCGCTTGCTGCTTAGTTAAACCAGCGTAATCATTTTCATAATCTGAAAGAGGCAGTTCTTCCAAACTGACAAAATCAGGTTCATGCTTAGGCGGTTTTACTTTGTAGCGCATAAGGTTTTTACTCAAATCTTCTCACCTCTAAATGCTAGGCTTTTTGTGGTATAAACATTATTTATTCCGGACCTGCGTAATCCATGTCAACAAAAACATACCTTTTTTTAAACACTCCATAAAGTCACTAAAGCACCTGAGGTGCGCGCAATTCTCTTACAGAGAAATTTTGAAAACTTACTTAAGTTATAGCAGCAAGAAAAGCAGTTATTCGATATTTTCTTTAAGATTAGCTTGCTTTTTATTGCTGTTATCAATCCTTAAGTCACTAAATCTGCAAAATTTTGCAGCATTTTTATCCCTATGTCGCCGCTTTTTTCCGGATGAAATTGTGTGGCGATAATATTTTCGAAATGAATTGATGCGTCAATAGGAACTGAGTAATTTGTGGTAGATGAAACCATTTTTTTATCCGCGGCATCTAAATAATAAGAGTGAACAAAGTATACGTATGGGTTATTTTGAATGTTTTTAAACAGACCTTCTTTTTTTGAAATATTGAGGCTGTTCCATCCCATATGAGGAATTTTGAAACCTTCTTTTTGAGGGATTTTTTTAATCTGACCGTTGAATACAGAGAGCCCGTGTGCGCCGGGACTTTCTTCAGAGCCGGGAAAGAGGAGCTGAAGGCCCAGACAAATACCTAAAAATGGTTTTTTTGAACGGATAAAGTCAAGTACAGTGTTTTTAATATTTAGTTTTACCATACTGTCAATAGTATCGCCGAATGAACCGACACCGGGTAAAACAGCCCCGTCCGCTATCCTGATTTTTTCGGTGTCCTTTGTAATAAAGGCGTCACATTGAATATGCTTCAACGCTTTATAAACACTTTGAAGGTTACCGGCACCATAATCAATAATTGCAATCATATAACTAACCTCTGACTTCTATGCGCCTGACGCGCACCGCATTTATTTTGTTCCTTTAACCCCTGGCGTCCCAGATTGCCGCGGCCCCGCAGGGAAGAGTGCAGCCTGATTGGGAAACGATAAGTCCGATTTCATCCGCGTAAACTTTTCCGCCGCGCTTTTTTTGTATAAGCGAATTTAACAGATAAGCCATTACCGATGGGGAAAGACCTGTGGTATAAGAATTTAATATGAAGAAGGAAGCGTCTTTTGAAAGGATATCACAGCATTGTTCCAATAAATAAAATAATTGATCCTCCAGCTTCCAGATTTCGCCTTTTGGTCCGCGGCCGTAAGAAGGCGGGTCCATTATTATTCCATCATACGCGTTTTGGCGGCGGCGCTCTTTTTGCACAAATTTGATACAATCATCTACTATCCAGCGGACATGTCCCTTTTCCAGCCCATTTAAAACAGCGTTTTCTCTGGCCCAAGTGACCATACCTTTAGAGGCATCAACATGGCATACCGCGGCGCCTGCTTTTAAACAAGCGGATGTTGCGCATCCTGTGTATCCGAATAAATTTAATATATTAAGAGGGCGGTTTTCGCCTTGTATTTTTTTCGCCGCAAAATCCCAATTCACAGATTGCTCCGGGAAAATGCCGGTATGCTTAAAACCCATGGTTTTTATATTAAAAGTTAGATTTTTATAATTTATTTCCCATTGATCAGGTATTTTTTTATATATCTCCCATGAACCTCCGCCTTTACTGCTGCGGTGGTACCGGGCATGTACATTATGCCACAATTTTTCTTCTTTTTTTGTGTGCCAAATAATTTGAGGATCAGGGCGTATTAAAATAATATTTCCGAACCGTTCAAGCCGTTCACCGCCTGAAGCGTCAATCAGCTCATAATCAGACCAATTTTCAGCTGTCCGCATACCTTTTTCCCCTTAATCATTAAGCCGGTTTTTTACTAATTCCGCGGCTTCGTTTGCCAGCAAACAAATTTCATCATAATTTTCACCTTCCAGCATTATCCGGGCTAAGGGTTCCGTGCCTGATACGCGCAGCAGGATGCGCCCGCGGTCACCTAAAATATTTTCAATACGTTTAATTTCTTTTTTAATTTCCTTGTCGGTATAAAAATGCACTTTTCCGGAGTGGCTTATTTCCACATTGATTAATATTTGCGGATAATGCTCCATTAAAGTAGAAAGAGAGCTCAGTTTTGCGTCTCTCCGGTTTAAAAGACTGAGTAATTTTGCCCCGGTCAGCTGCCCGTCACCCGTAGTGGAATGGTCAAGGAAAATAATGTGGCCCGATTGCTCACCGCCTATATTATAACCTTCGCGAAGCATGGCTTCCAATACATATCTGTCTCCGACATTTGTAGAAACGAAATTTATATTGTTGTCCCGGCAAAATTTATTGAATCCCATATTGGTCATAACAGTGCCGGCAACAGTATCTTTCTTTAAAAGCTTTTTGCTTTTCATATCAGCGGCACATATGGCAAGGATATAATCGCCGTCGATAACTGTTCCATGGTTACTGACAGAAAGACAGCGGTCGGCATCTCCGTCAAAGGCGAGGCCCGCGTCAAGTTCATTGGAAAGCACATAAGATATCAAAGATTCCATATGTGTTGAACCGCAGCTTTGATTAATATTGACGCCGTTAGGGTTGTTATGTAACATATAACATTCAGCTCCAAGCTTTTCAAAAAGCGGTTTAGCCGTCGCGGAGGCGGAACCGTTAGCACAGTCAATAGCAATTTTTAAACCGGTTAAAGGAAAATCAATACTCGACACCACATGCTCTATGTAATCAGGAACGGCGGTATCAATCCTTTGTACGGTACCTATAGAGTTGTGTTTTGGCAGAAAAGAGCTTGTTATGTCATTGTTGAGAATGATTTGTTCTATTTGGTCTTCCAAATCATCAGGAAGTTTATAACCGTCCTCGTTGAATATTTTAATGCCGTTATATTCGTAAGTGTTGTGTGAGGCGGAAATCATAATGCCCGCGTCCGCATGGTATTTTTCTATCAAATAAGCTACCGCAGGAGTGGGAACAACACCGATAAGCTTTACATCAGCTCCAGCGGAGCATAATCCGGCGATTAAAGCGCCTTCTAACATATCGCCTGAAATACGGGTATCTTTTCCGATTAAAAATGTTGGTTTAGGTACCTGATCGTTTTTAAGAACTATCGCGGCCGCTTTGCCGATATTCATTGCCTGTTCACATGTGAGATTTGTATTTGCTATGCCTCTTACGCCGTCTGTTCCAAATAACCTTCCCATAAGTCTAGCCCCCTTCGTTGTTAATCGTCAAATGCTTATGGCCTTCGGGTGTTACGCACCGCCCTCTTTTTGTACGGCTAAGAAATCCGATCTGCATAAGGTACGGTTCATAAACGTCTTCCAGTGTAACGGCCTCTTCTCCTATAGCCGCGGCCAGAGTTTCAAGACCAACCGGCCCCCCATTATAATATGTTATTAAAGCTTTCAACATGCGCCTGTCGTTTTGATCTAATCCTAATTTATCTATTTCAAGGTTTTTTAACGCCATTTCAGCTGTTTGTTTGGTGATAACGCCGTTACTTAAAATTTGAGAAAAATCCCGGACACGTTTTAAAAGGCGGTTGGCAATCCGGGGGGTACCTCTTGACCGGGAAGCCAATTCTTCGGCTCCATCATCATCTATACAAATAGACAGTATTTTTGCGCTGCGTTTTATAATAAGGGCAAGCTCTTTGGGAGAATATAATTCAAGGCGCAAAATAACGCCAAACCGGTCACGAAGGGGTGCGGTAAGCTGTCCCGCGCGGGTAGTCGCCCCTACAAGCGTAAATTTTGACAGCGGAAGATGATAAGATGCCGCCATTTGTCCTTTGCCCGTAACGATATCTATCGCGAAATCCTCCATAGAAGGATACAAAATTTCTTCAACCGCCCGGCTTAGACGATGTATTTCATCAATAAATAAAACATCTCCGGGATTTAAGTTGGTCAGAAGTGACGCCAGATCACCCGGCTTTTCAATAGCCGGACCGGAAGTTATTTTGCAGGAAACGGAAAGTTCATTCGCGATTATTCCGGCAAGGGTGGTTTTTCCCAGTCCGGGCGGCCCGTATAAAAGAACATGGTCTAAGGGCTCACCTCTAAGCTTCGCGGCCTCTATATAAATAGATAGATTGTTTTTAATTTTTTCCTGTCCAATATATTCGGAGAGGGTTTTAGGACGCAGCGGATTATCTCCGTCCGCTGTATCAACAGGAGTTTCCGAAGTATCCATAAGCCGGTTTTCAAAATCAAATTCATCGGAAAAATCCATACTCAATCAGAGCCGCCCCCTCAGATTCTTAATTACCTTGTCATAGTATAGCATAGGTTCCGCGATGAATCAATAATAAGATAAATTTAACTATGCTGTTTCTTAAATAAATTTTTGAATTTTTTAAATGGAAGAAAGCTTTCGTCTTTATCGGAGAAAGTATGCAGGAGCAAAGATATTGTTAATAATAATATCAATAATACAGGTATAATCCAAGGATTCTTGCGGATAAAATCAACCGCGTTCCCTAATAGAGGTATAGAAAATCTAACTTTGCCGATAATTTGATTTGAGGATATAAGTCTAAAATCAGGATCCGGGTTTTCTATGCCTTTAGTGCGGAATCCGGGAAGGCCATGCTCATAATCTTCAATAATATCGATAACCTGATGTGTAATAACCGTCATTTCCGTCTCAGAAAAGTAAGATACGTTGTCGCCAATTTGTATTTTTGCCGGATCTATTTCCTTTGCTATTACAAGGGAACCTTGAGAAAACTTGCTCTGCATACTGGTTGTTGTGACGTTAAAGCATGAAAAGCCAAAGAAAAATTTTGCGTTGTGCTGGTTTGTCCCGTACAGCAGCAGACTGAAAATAAGTAAGAAAACAGCCGTATAAAAAATAACAGCCGAAGCAATAGAGCTTGCCTTTTCGAATTTGGTTTCCTGTAATTGAGCTTCGTCATCAAAATCTATTTCTTTTGAGCTTATATCATTTTGGTTAGCGTCCTGACCGTCAGGAAAAAATGTTTTATCTGTTTCTATAGTAAATAAATCAAGATCATTTATCATCTTATCAACATCTGTACCTATATTATCAGGCATAAACATATCAAGCTGCGGTTCAGTATTGAAAAATGATTCTGGTTCTGGAAATTGAGATAGGGGAGACATCTCTAAATCTGAAAAATTTAAATCAGCTGGAGGGGTTATTAGGTTTTCATTCAAAATTTTATTAAAGTCATTTAAATCCGGCGGATCAATAAACTCCAGGTTTGGTTTCGCGTTGCTCCGCGGAATGAAATCAGAATCAAAAATCCTTTTTGGCGGCCCGCCGCTTGGGTTGGGCGGAAAGTCATTATGATTGAGATTTTCAAAAATATTTGTATCTTTGCTTATTGAATCTGTTAAAGTGTTTTCAAAAAGCGGAAATTCAAAGTTAAGCTGATCAAAAGATTTCGGCATTTTATGTTCTCCCAGTTTAATGCCTTCCCGGTCCTTCCTCCGCGCCTCCCGGTGCGGAAGAATCAGATGTATCTTTTAATACACCGCGGTCGTGACGCGGTCGGGAAGTAGTAATTTAATATTCATATAAAAATTAGTTTATACGTATTTTATCAAAATATAGATAAAAAATCAATTGCGGCTTTTAAAAGAGCGGCAAACTAATCTCTAATTTATTGCCGGGCCGGCATTATTGAATTATCCGCGTACTTGTGGTAAAATATGAACAACTCATATTGATGATAATAGTGATTTAAGGATTAATAACACCAATAAAAAACAAGATAATGCTTTAGGGCACCTCAGGTGCCTTAGTTCGGGTGTGTTCGGTAATTGGCAAGATTGTCGGTTGCGCCTTAAAGAACAAATGACAAGCTGTAAAATTCAATAAAAGGGATGAAGACGTTTGAATGTAATAAACAAAGCAGTGACGCAGACATTAAAACTGTCAATTATATGCGGTGACGGCGCGCGAAAATGGGCATCGCGTCACGCGCCGAAAAAACTGATGAAAATCATATCAATCATATTGATTTTAACAACATTGGTGAACACCGTCAGCACAGGAGCGGTTGTTTTCGCGGCGGACGAGCTGTCAAGCGCGTTTGAGGAAGCAGCGTACCAATCCATAAAGCTGAATTCATC
>JGI20171J29575_12612511_pt1 | contig 17540 bp, 17 predicted proteins | sample TergutNc150P4_FD_29575 | JGI IMG/M metagenome (IMG submission 29575)
TTCATCATTACTTCCCCCTATATTTGGATAGTATTATTTTATCACCTTTTTTCTGTTTTTTGTATGTGCTCCCCTTTTACCGCTTACTCACTACAAGCGGCTTCACGGCTGCGGAAAGGAGAAAGAAGGACGATATGCAAATGTTTGTTATAAATCAGAATCAAGACAAACCGGATTTATGGAAGATTCTGAGCATCAACAATCCCGACGGTTCCGCCCGAACGGACAGACGTTATCCTGCAAGAATAGGTTGTATCGTAGTCATACTGGTAATAGGTGTAGGGAAACAACTCATATGGAGCTATGTAGCCGACGCAGACGGCAATGAAAAGTGCGGCGGTCGGGAAAGCGGCAGGCTCAGCACAGTTTCATATGATCTCGCTACAGAAATTTTGTACGCAGAATCCCAAAATAGTCATTACCGGCTGAAAAAACTTCCGGAAAAGTGGGGCGATATATACGCAGACCGAAGTATTAGTCTACCTGACTGGTATCCCGGCGAATTTGGAGCAATACCTTTTTCTGTGCCGATAGAACCGATCCCTTCTCCATAAATAAACATAACAAGCGGAAATAACCGCAGAAAGGACAAGTCAATGAATATCTCATATACCCCTCGCGGCGATTATTTATTGCCCAACATTAGACTAAAAGAGCCGTCGCCCGTTGAAGCAGAGCCGCTTGGTAGATATGCCCGTATGCGGCGGGCGTATCTGAAAACGTACAGACCTATTTTATATAACCAACTTTTATTATCTGAGCGGTTATTCCCGCATTTGCGGGAAATGGACGAAACCGCACAGGAAAGACGAGAGCGCGGCGTTTCGGAAGAAGTGATTTTAGACGAATTGGTTTACGAATAAAAGATTGACAGGACATCTTAAATATTGCCCCCAAAATTGGGGACAGTAAAAAGATCTTTCATGCGTTTCGCAAAAAGTAAATCCATTTTGACTTGACAAAACTAAACTTTTTTGTTACACTTTAATCATCGGACGGGCAGACTGTTACCTCAAATGGGGTTGACAAGCTGCCCGTCTACAGCTGAATACGGGCGAGCCGGACAGGTTCCGCAGTATTGCGGGAATCGTGTCCGGCTATTTTTATGCCGGCGCCGCGTTCAGGAACAGCCGTCGTGCGTTGCGGCAGCCCCACGGAAAAGTGACGGGTTGAAAGGAGACGCTACCGCCCGGGCGAATCGGGAAGGCGGCCAGAAAGTATCCCGACACGAAAGAACCTTCATGCCCTAATCCGGCGGGGTATGAGGAAGATGAGGATGTATTCACCATGCCTATCACCGTTTTTCAAAAATCATGAAGGGAGCTGATAATAGTTCAAGTGGCTAATAGGCTATATTAGCCGAACGGTCTTAATATAACGAAAAAGGAGACCGATCAATGTCAACGGCAAATCCGCAGGGAATCCTGCACAAAAAGATCGGTTCAACCTTTTACAAGGTCAATATCTACTTTAACAATACGAATCCCGAATCACTTGAAGATAAAATTTTAAGAATCATCAAAAATGACTTGAATATCGCACAGAAAAATGCTACAATGGAATCACTGCAAACGGGTTGGCTGTCTGAAAGGAGTTTATCATGAACGACAGGCAGCCTATTTCTACGCCTAAAATCACGGCTTTGTACGAGCGGTTGAGCCGCGACGACGAATTGCAAGGCGAGAGCAATTCGATTACAAACCAAAAATCCATATTGGAGGATTACGCCACCAGAAACGGGTTCATGAATATCTGTCATTTCCAAGACGACGGATACAGTGGAACAAATTGGAACCGTCCGGGTTGGCAGGAGCTAATCGCCAAAATCGAAAATGATGAGGTTGGGGTTCTTATTGTTAAGGATTCCAGCCGCATGGGGCGGGACTATTTGCGTGTGGGTCTTTACCGCGAAATGTTCCGCGAAAAGGGAGTGCGCTTCATCGCCGTGAACGACGGCATCGACAGCGATAAGGGCGAGGACGATTTCACGCCGTTCCGCGAGATTATGGCGGAATGGTACGCGCGGGACACGTCGAAGAAAATTAAGTCGGTGCTTCACGCCAAAGGCAAAAGCGGCAAGCATATGACCAACTCGGCGATCTACGGTTATAAAAAGTCGCCGGAAGACAAAAACAAGTGGATCATTGACGAGGAAGCCGCCGCGGTCGTCCGGCGCATCTTCAAAATGACCATTGAGGGAAAAGGCGCGTTCCAGATCGCCCGCACGCTGACCGATGAAAAAATCCACCTGCGCCCGACAGCGTATATCGCGCTCAGAGACGGTAATGACATGCTGTACCCGGATGACAAATATCATTGGCATGGCGCGTCAATACAATGTATCCTCGACAAGCCTGAGTATATGGGCGATACAGTCAATTTCCGCACATATCGTGAGAGTTACAAGGATAAAAGCCACAGCCGCCGCTCGAAGGATAAATGGGTCGTATTTGAGAACACGCAGTCGTTTATCGTGGATCGGGAAACGTGGCAGACCGCGCAGAAATGCCGGAAGGTCAAGCGGCGTACCATCACGGAAAAAGAACCGAATCCGCTCACGGGGCTAGTATATTGCGGAGATTGCGGTGCGCGGATGTATAATCACAAACGCAAAAACGCGAAGTTCGATTCAGATGACGCTTATGGCTGTCAGCAGTATACTAAATATCCTAAAAAATGCACGATGCACTTTATTAGGACTTCGGCATTAGAAGATTTGGTACTGGATGCCATCCGCGCCGTCAGCGGATTTGTCGAAGAAAACGAAGGTGAGTTTGTGCGGTTGGTGCGCGAGGAACATGACCTGCAAAGCGCGGAAACAGCGAAAACACAGCAGCGGCAGCTTGTAAAACATCAAAAGCGCCACAAGGAATTGGATTCGCTGATAAAACAGCTTTATGAGGATAAAGTCAGCGGTACTCTTTCAGCCAAGCGTTTTGAAATCCTTTCCGGTGAATATGAAGCCGAGCAGGAGGATTTGGAACGGCAGATCGGCGAGCTGCAAACCGGACTTGACGTTTACGACGCTGAAAACGATAACACCGATAAATTTATCAAAATCGTGCGCCGCTACACCGAAATCCCTGAGCTTTCCGGTACGATATTGAACGAGTATATTGATAAAATATTCGTTTATGAAGCCGACAGATCAAGCGGCCGGCGTGAACAGACGGTGGATATTTATTTCAATTTCATCGGTAAGTTTTCGATACCGGGACTGGCGGAGCTTGAGCCGTTCAACCTTGTTGAGCATCGCCGGGAATTATGGCGGGCGAATTATTACAGAGCCAAAGAAAGACTGCTCGCGGAACCGGCGGAGGTTCAAGAAGAAAAACGCGAACGGCAACGCGAATATCAACGTGATTGGCGTCGGAAAAAGCGCGAGGAAAAACAGCTTGAAAAAGCCAAAATATCGGCGTAACAATCGAATAATTTATCATAGCGGCTTGCGGGAAATCGTGAGCCGCTATGACTTTTTTGGGAGGATTTAATGTGAAAAAAATAAAAGAAAATAAACCGGTGAAACGAAGCAGGAATATACCGATTCAATTTTATGTTTCAGAAAAAGAATTTGAATTGATAACGCGGCGCATGGAATACAGCGGAATAAAAAACCGCCGCGCTTATCTGCTCAAAATGGCGGCGGACGGGCAGATTTTACATCTTGAATTAAGCGGCGTCCGCGAAATGAATCGGCTGCTTTCAAACGCAACAAATAATATCAACCAGATTGCCAAGCGCGTAAATGAAACGGGCAATTTTTACGCCGCCGATCTTGAAGATTTGCGTGAAAAATATGACGGTCTTTGGGCGCATATGAAAGAGATAATGCGGAAATTAGCGAAAGTGTAAGGAGTGGTTTTATGATATTGACAGCGATATTGCCGAGAAGTAATTATTTCCCCTGTGGGGTACAGCAGACGCGCGGAGCGCGGCTTGGGAAGAATGCGCCGCGGCGCATTCTTCTGAGGGTTTGGGACACTTCCCAACAAGCAAGCCCGACAGGGCGCGGGAATGAATGTAATGACATTCCCATTGCTTGCGGCGATGGGCGGCGTGTAGATTTCACAGTATACTGTATTTAAAGTGTTTTTCGTGAGTATCACTTTTCTTCGATAAACGGATTGTCTTTCGCGAAATTTTGTGATATGATATTTGTGATAGGGTCGATATACCTACGAGGAAGGAGAGGAGCATTTTGAAAGATATAGATATAAACCAATACGTTTCCGAACAATTACAAAAATATGCTCCCATCCTTGAGTCTAACTTTCATGATATGGTTGACATAGAATTTACAGTGGAAAACGGTGAGTTTTATATCTTGTCGGCGAGAGCAGGAAAACGAACGAGTTTGGCAAATCTGAAAATCATAATGAGCATGTTCTGTGAAGGGAAAATGACGGTCGATGATGTTTTTACAAAACTTCCGTTTCAACATCTTGTAATGTTTTTGGATGAAGAGACTCTTGTCAATGCTGAAGAATTAACCCTTATTACAAGCGGATTTCCTGCAAGTGGTGGTATTGGGATTGGCCGATCTGCTTTTACATTTAAAGAGGCTGAAAACTGTATAAACAAAAGAGAAGCATTTGTTTATTGCTGTATAGAAGTTAACCCTGAAGATCTTGAAGTTTATGGAACAAAATATTGCAAAGGTGTTATGACTTCTCGAGGCGGAATGACTTCTCATGCAGCGGTTTGTTGCCGTGGTATGGGTTCGCCATGCGTTTCAGGTTTTGGGAATCTTGAGGAAGTTACAAATATTTTATACTCATTTGATAATCAGGTTACTATAGACGGCAACACAGGAAAAATATATGCTGGTATCGGTAAAACGAAAAAAAACACCATGTTACCAGAATTTAAGATGTTGTATGAACTACTTAAAATTATTATAAAGTGTAACATTGTTAATTCAAAAACAGCTCTTTTGGCTTGGAGATTATGGGATGTTCTTGTATTAGATAGGCGGTATGGCGAAAATGAGAATTCAAAACGATTAGTTCAAAACGGCACTATGATATACAAAAGTTTTATTCATCCCTCAAATTGTGAGATCGAAACAATAAATAGAAGCTTAGTCTCTTTTGAAAACAGTAAAATTCTTATTGAAGATTTTATTGGATTTTTATTTTCGCAGCTATCTTCTGAAGTATCATTAGGACAACACTTTTTGTATGTACGTCCTTTGCTTGATCCGTTAAAAACTATGAGTTTTTATGATAATAAACGCACAAAGAATAATTGCTTTTATGGCCCTGTGGGAAATCAACTTACTGGTGTAGAGTTTTTTAATGTTAATCACTATCTTGATTTTTTAATTGATATAGCCAATATAAAAATATATTTCAAATCAGAATTTTTGAAAACCGATGATTCCAACAACGAATATTATAATATAAACTATCTTGATTACACTAATCCATTAGGAGAAAGCTTGATTATTAACACATATAAAGCAGAGAGCATTTCTGTGTATATTAATGATGTTTTTATCCCATTAGAGAATCTGGCGATGGTTTACCATTTGTTACGGCGCAGAGCATATCATTGGACATGGTATGAAGAAAATAACGTGACGAAAAATGAAATTGTAAATTATCTTTTTTCTGGGACATTTGTGGGTGACAAAAACAGTAAAATGTTTTATCTTTGTCAAGAAATGCATCTTATTGATGGTGATATGCTGACACCAACGGGAATTTCATTACTGGGAGGATTAAACAATGGAAAACAATAAGAATATTGATTATATTCTTGATGCTGTCATTGAACGAGGCCTCAATGACAATTCTGCCGATTGCAATGATTTTATTGAATTATTGCAAAAAAAAGACTTTAAGAGCCTAATCGCATTAGAGTTATACGAAATCTATTTCTGGGATGAGCGACATGAATTTGATCTACAACTATTAAATGAACTTGTAGACAGCATATCAAAATTTTTTCAAAATCCAGATACCATTATTCAAATCCAAACGGGTTTACTTCAAACTTTACCAAGCGCTATTATTCTTGGCATCGTTGCATATATTGGAAAGAAAATAAAAAAAGCCTTTTCAAAAAATAAGGCTAATGACAGTGAAAGCTCTAGCAGTTGGTCTCGTATTGAAAAAAATACTGCTAAAATTGACAAAGAGTTTAAAAATCATGATTATATCCTATCGGATGAAATAGAACGCATATTTGATACGAGTCGAGAAGAAATACAACCGCTTCTAAAGCTTTGCGGGTGTAAATGTTATATTGACAAAAAGAGAAGCATCTGGCTTAAGGCAGGTTTGTCAGATGAAAAAGTAAATGGAATACTGAAAAAGCATAACTTTAAGAAAAGAAAATAACTTTTGAGTCACACTTTCGGGTTTCATCTACAAAGAGTGTGATTTTCTGCGCTCTTCCAAATTGAACCTACTTTAATTATTTTAAAATTAAAAAACATCTATATTTTTGAGTTTCTGCAAATTACCCCCTTGACAAAACGGCTCTATTGAGGGGCAAATCCGCGAGTGCAAAGCCTACGCTGAAAAGCAGGGCTTAACCATTCTGAACACCTACATTGACCGCGCTTTCTCGGCTAAGACCGACAATCGCCCGCAGTTTCAAAAGATGATAAAAGACAGCGCGAAGCACCTCTTTGATGTCATAATTGTGTGGAAGCTCGACCGCTTTGCCAGAAATCGCTACGATTCAGCGCATTACAAAGCCATTCTCCGCAAAAACGGCGTTAAAGTTGTTTCGGCAACAGAGATTATCGCCGCTGATTCCACAGGGATTTTGCTTGAATCCCTGCTTGAAGGATACGCCGAGTTTTACTCCGCCGAACTGTCCGAAAAAGTAATCCGCGGCATGACCGAAAACGCCTTGAAATGCAAATATAACGGCGGCGGCTTGCCTGTGGGATATAAAATTGACGAGGAACAGCAGTTTCAAATTGACCCGCTGACCGCCCCGGTTGTGATTGAGGCTTTTCAGAAATACCATGACGGCGCGACCATTATGGAAATCGTTCGCTGGCTGAGAGAAAAGGGCATAAAACCGCAACGCGGCAAGGAATTTAGCGTTGATAGTATAAAACGCCTCTTGAAAAATCGCCGCTATATCGGGGAATATAAATATCGGGATACCGTTGTTCCGAACGGCATTCCCGCCCTTATTGACGAGGATTTATTCAACCATGTGCAGGAACGGCTGGACAAAAACAAAAAAGCGCCGGCCCGGTTTAAGGCGAAAGAGGAAATGTACCTATTGTCAACGAAACTCCATTGCGGGCTTTGCGGCGCTTTTATGGTGGGCGAAAGCGGAACGAGCGGTACAAAAGGCAGGTTCTATCAGTATTACAAGTGCGCTAACGCTAAAAAGCGCAGAAGTTGTAAGAAAAAGGCGGTCAAAAAGGATTGGATTGAAAATCTTGTGATGACCGAAATCACCGAAATGCTTTTGGACGAATCCAATATTGACAGAATCGTTTGGGCGGTTTTGGATTATCAGGAAAAAGGAAATCAATCGCTCCCGCTTTTGCAAAAGCAGCTTGACGAAACCACAAAAGCCATTGAAAATATGCTCAACGCCATTCAGCAGGGCATTTTCACGGCTTCCACCAAAGAACGGCTTGAAGCGTTGGAAGAAAATAAGAAAGACTTGGAAATGGAGATTTTGCAGGAAGAGTTGTTCGCGCCGTATGTTTCGGAGGACAAAATCCGCTTTTGGATTCATAAATTCCGTGACGGCGATTTGCAAGACCCGGAACACCGTCAGCGGTTGGTGGACAGTTTTATCAACTCAATTTACCTTTTCGACGGCCATTTGGTAATCACGTTCAACTATAAAGAGGGTTCAAAAACCGTTGAATTGCGGGATGTTTTGAACGTGACGAACAATGTTGAAACTTTTTCGGATTTAGGTGCGCTTGTGGCATCGGTGCGAATGGCGATGTGGGATTTGCCTCAAAATCGCTTAAAATCAAGGTTTTTACAGCCTATCATAGCACAGTGTTTACGAAAAAAAGCGGTTTTTGAGCGAATACCAACAAGCTCATTTGCAATATCAGTATAATATGAGCGATTTAATAAGTCAAAACATTTTAAGAAATCCTACATAACCGCCCCGCTTTAATCCGCAGGGCGGTTATTGCAATTCGCACATTTGCCCCTCTAACCCTGCGTCAGATATAATGGAAGCATACAAGGAGGTGTCGCCCCATGAAAAAGACGAAACATTTTTTGACCGAAGCCGAATGGCGGTATCTGTTACATAGCCTAAACGCCCTCAAAACTAAGCTGCACAGCGAGGGACAGTACACCGACACGGTGGACGAGGTTATGTTAAAGGTAATGACCGCGTCTGTTAAGAAAGTCAAAATCGCATAACATGAGCCGTCTGTTCTGCCTTTGAGAACAGGCGGATTTTTCAAAATCGCACGTTTGCGGCTAAAAATCTCCCCGACTATAATTTTAATATCACGCACGGAGGGCGGTTTTAGAAGTGAACAAGGACAGCATACTTAACGCCGCCAATAAACTCCAAGGCACTGATGACGGCGCGGCTTTTTATGATGAGCTTAGTACAGTATATCGGTCTGACAAGGCAGATTGAGGAAGCGGAACGGCGGCACATCTATTTCCGTGGACACACGGACAATTTTGCCTACCTCAAAAAGATAGGCGCGATTTAATCAAAATGGACAAGACAAAGCAACAGCCCTTCGCCGTAAAGACGAGGGGCTGTTGCTGTTTGTCCGGCTATTTCAATAGCCAGTCAAGGACGTTTATCTGTTTGATTCCATTATGAGAGGTCAGCGGCGTATAATCCATTGTTAAGAGGTATTTTGGATTGTGGTCATTGATTGCGTCAAGTGGCGCAAGCTCCCGCTCTAATGTTTTACCGTCTGCGTCGATGACGGTGTAGGCAACTTGATAATATTCCTCACCCTCGTCACCGACAGCGACAAAATCAACCTCTGTGTTGCCGACTTTGCCGATATAAACCTCATAGCCACGGCGCAGAAGCTCCAAGAAAACGACATTTTCAAGGATATGTCCCAAATCCGCTTTTTTGCTTCCAAGAAGAGCATAGCGCAAGCCTACATCGGCGGCATAGTATTTATCACCCGTTTTGAGATATTGTTTTCCCTTAACGTCATATCGCCCTATTTTATAAAGGATAAAACTGTCAGTTAATGCTGAAAGGTAACTCTCCACGGTATGAACGGATATTTTTCTTCCTGCCGAAGTCATGGTATCGGCAATGCTCTTTGTGGAACAGATATTCCCAACATTGTGTAGCATAAACCGCACCACACTTTTTAGCATTTCAACATCGGGGAACTTCCTGCGGGCAACAATGTCTTTTAGGACGATTGTGTCATAAATTCCTTGAAGATATTGCCGCCTGTCCTTTGGCTTATCAAGCTCTAACGTATAAGGAAACGCGCTGTTCTGTGTGTAATCCGCATACAGACGGTCAACGCTCGTATCTTTCGGAAATGCGGAAACATACTCTTTGAACGACAAGGGAAGCATTTTTATTTCAATATATCTGCCGGAAAGCAATGTCGCCAATTCGCCGGACAGCAAATAGGCATTTGAGCCAGTGATGTAAACATCGCAGTTTTTCTTGACGTACAGACTGTCCACGGCTTTTTGAAATTCGCCAACGCGCTGCACTTCATCAAGGAAGATATACATCTTCTTGTCCGGCAACAGGCGTTCATTCACATAGGCGTATAATTGCTTGCTTGTTTCTATATCCTCATATTCGCCATCTTCAAGGTTGACCGAGATAATTTGCTCGTCGGAAACGCCGTCTGCTTTGAGATACTCTTGATATAGCTCAAACAGCGTGGACTTACCGCACCGCCGAATGCCCGTAACTACCTTGATAAGCTGTTTATCCCGAAAACGGATGAGGTTTTCGAGGTATTCTTGTCTTGCTATCATAAAACCACCTCCAGATTTGATTCTATTGTACCACAAGTCTTTTCTGTTGTCAAGTTTTTGCATTACTTATGCAAAAACTTTTCTTTTAAGCAAACTTATTGCAGTCTTATTGTAAACAAAAATGAAAGCGATATTCATTGTAACTGCCTACATAGCCGCCATTTCTTAGGGCGGCTAAATTCATGAGTAGGAGGTTTTTCAATGCCATATATCGACCCGGACGGCGTTGTGGCTTATCACGGCTATCAATCATTAGCCCCCGGTGAAAATGTCGCGGAAATACGAGGACGAGCAGGCGGAAAACAACGAAAAAATTACCGCATTGCGAAAAGAGATGGTCGGCAAGACGAAGCGAAGCGGCTCAGCCAATGAATTTTTGGCAGTCGTTAAGCGGTACACGCGGATGAAAAAACTGACACCCGAAATTCTGCGAGAGTTTGTGGACAGGATTGTCGTTCACAACAGACAGCGTGTGGACGGCGTAGATGAGCAAAAGGTTGAGATTTTCTATAACTGCGTGGGGAAGATTGAAATACCCGACTTGAAAAAGATACCGCAAACCGAAATACTCATCCCAACAAGAAAAGGAGTAGCGTTAAGCTACTCCCAAACTCAAAAAACTGATGTGCCCTTGCGTCCGGCGATTTGAGAAGCGATGAACTTCTCAAATCCCATAAGGACACTCGGTATGGGACGAATATTTATATCAGCCATTAACGTAACGCCCGATTCAGATGAATCGGGCAATTTTGTGTGTCAACGTAAATTAAGTTTAACTATCTACAGGATTCCCTGAAGCAAAATTGGTAGAACTCAGCACTCAGTAAAAATAGGAACTGATTTCTATTTTTTATTATAAATTTTGAAAAGTATATTGAGAAGTTCTTTTCTAAAGGCATAATTGAAACAATAAAGAAACTATTAAAAGCCGGAATGAATGCCAGCCAACTTGCTCCGATGCTTGGTTTATCAGAACAACAAATTCAGGAACTTAAATCAGCACAATCAATGAACGGTTCTTTGATTGAATGAAAATCAGAGAACCGTCCTCTGATTACCTCAGTTTTTCGGTAAGAAAAATGCGTGCACCTCAGGTGCTTTAGTAGCATATTATCTATAAAAATACACATTCTGATATTAATAAATATTAAGGATGTGTATAAAATGCTTATTGCTATTTGTGACGACGCCTTCATGCAATTGCTTGCAATCAAGAAAAACATAGAAGACTGCTTTTTAAAGCAGTCAATAATCCCTACGATTAAAGCATATACGGATCCGGAGCAGTTGTTGGAAGAAAGCAAAGCTCTTAAGTTTGATGCCTTATTTTTAGACATAGATATGCCAATTAAAGGCTTTGATGTAGCGGACGAGATTGCATCGCGTAATCCACATGTTTTTGTTATTTACGTTACCAATTATAGGAGTCTTGCAAAAATATCTATAAGACATTACGCTTTTCGGTTTATTGAGAAAAATAACATTGACGATTTTGAAGAAGCTGTGACATCCCTTTGTGAAACCTTTAGGAAAATTAACACCAGAGTGTCAACGGAGTCAGGAGACTCTATTTCTCTCAGCCAAATCATTTACATCTCAGCCGGGGCGAGATATGCAAACATCCACACGGAGCACGGAGTATTCCGCTCACCGCTATCATTATCTGAAAATGAGGAAAAATATAAGGATGATGGGATTGTGCGCATAAGCCGTTCTAAGCTGGTAAATTTATATTTTGTAGATGCAATATCTAAAGATTGTGTCATACTATCCAATAAGGAAGAATTGAAAGTTTCCAGAAGTCTCCGATCAAAAATTCTAGGGCAGTTTTATGAGTATTATAAGAAGCGGACGGATAACTGCAAATAGAAGAAAAAAATACCGCTTCTCGTGAACCTGCACGAAAGGCGGTAAAAAACTAAATAGACAGCATCCTGTCTTAAATTTTGTTTTAATTAAGTTAACATACAGGGGCAAAGGAATTCTTGGTATAAAAATACCTACTCCCATTCAGGAACCCAGCCTTATCCTTCATTAGTTAACTTGATATTATTATACCTCTTGTTTTTTGATTTATTCAACAGAAATTAAGGTAAATTTTTTAAATAAATTTTAATTTTATACCATCTTGACTGATTTTTTATTGTTTGTTATAATCAAAAGTGAGTTTGGTGTCTTCTTTTGAAGATAAAAGGAATCAGGTGAAAATCCTGAGCGAGTTCGTCGCCGTAAGTGTGTTTGACTTTCCAGCACGGTAAACCGCAAACCGTGAAAGCCATTGGCGAAAGCTGAGAAGGCGGAGGTCGCGACAGCGCAAGCCGGAATACTGACCAATGGCAGGTAATAGCCGCGAAACCGGCATAATGCAATATTGCTTGCCGCTCAAAATAATGGGTGCCTCCGAAAACTGCTTGCCGCACCAGCGCGATGCAGGATTTGTAAAGCCAATTCTCACAAATTGGCTTGGTGCTTTTGCAAAAAATTCGAGTCAATACTTTTTGTATTAACAAAGATTTTTTTGAAAAATGACCAATGAAGATCGTCGTGATGTTGTGGCAATGAGTTTTCGGAGGTGCCCTAATATTAATTAAGGAGAGAAACCTCATGAAAAAGCATTTTTTAGTGTCCATTTTGTCTTTTCTTATGGCTGCGATAATTGCGGTAATATCGCTTGCTTCTTGTTCATCCGATGGGAGCGTAAGTACCGGCTCTCAATCAACACAGACGGTTTCGGCAGCCGGTGAGCTGCGTGAAACAAGCGAAAAAGATGTTGGTGAAGGCAGCAAGGTTTTTGTATTTGAAGTAACAGATGACAAAAACTATGTTTCTAGGTTTAATGTCCATACCGATGAAAAAACCATTGCTGACGCTTTGCTTAAGACCGGTTTGATTGAAGGTGAAGCTTCCGCTTACGGCTTATATGTTAAGTCTGTGAACGGTATTACCGCGGATTATAATACCGACAAAGCATACTGGGCCTTCTATGTTAACGGAGAATACGCAACATCAGGTGTAGATTCAACAAATATTGAAGCGGATAAAACATATGCCTTTGTCTACACAAAAGAATAAGTTCACTGTTTTAGACCTGACAAAATTCTCAATGCTTGGCACGATTATGTTTTTGTCAAAAATTATAATGCAATGGATTCCCAGTATCCATCTGCTTGCGATGTTTATTGCGGCATTTACATTAACTTATCGTATTAAAGCATTAATTCCTCTGTATATTTACATTTTTATTGATGGGATATTTGCGGGGTTTGCAATGTGGTGGCTTCCATACCTTTATATCTGGGCCCCTCTTTGGGGCGCTGTCATGCTTGTATCAGAACTTAAACTGCCGCATGACGTACAGGTTGTAGCTTTGATGATAGTTTGTGGTTTTCATGGATTAAGTTTCGGCACAATGTACGCGCCTTCGCAGGCACTGATGTACGGGCTAAGCTTCAAAGCAACAATCGCTTGGATTAGTTTCGGTTTACCTTTTGATATTGTACATGGTATCGGAGATTTTTTTGCGGCATCACTTGTTATACCTCTTTGTACTTTACTGAAAAAGATAGATAATGAATCAAAATATACAAAATAACCCTGAACCGCCATATACGTTACAGCATACAACAAATTAAATGCTGTTATTGTATGGCGGATTGTTTTATGGTACAATAATTTGGAACAATTTATTATAAGTGTCTACCTGAAGGGCACCTCCGGAAACTGCTTGCTGCACCAGCGCGATGCAGGATTTGTAAAGCCAATTCTCACAAATTGGCTTGGTGCTTTTGCAAAAAAATTCGAGGCAATACTTTGTGTATTAACGAGGATTTTTGTGAAAAATGACCAATGAAGATCGTCGTGATGTTGTGGCAATGGGTTTTCGGAGGTGCCCTGAAAGGCTTTGGAGGTAATATGTTAAAAAATTTGTCCGATTATGATGCCAGAAACATGATTATTGAAATAGGCAAAAGGATGTATTCTAAAAATTTTGTCGCTGCCCACGACGGAAATATCAGCTGCAGAGTTGATGAAGATATAATCTGGGCAACACCTACCGGTGTGTCAAAAGGTTTTATGAACGAAGAAACACTTATAAAAATGCGGCTGGACGGAACAATCGTCAGCAAAGGTTCCATAGAACCGTCTTCAGAAATTAAAATGCATTTGTGTATATATAAAGAAAACCCGGATATCATGGGCGTCACTCACGCACATCCTCCGGTGTGTACTTCCTTTGCGGTCGCGGGGATCGGCTTGGATCAGGCAATTTATCCTGAGGCGTTCGTTAACCTGGGCACTGTTCCATGTGTTCATTATGAAACACCGGGTTCGCAAGGAGCGGCAGACTCTATAAAGCCGTATTGCAAAAGTCATTGCGCACTGCTTCTGGCGAATCATGGCGCTATTTCCTGGGGGAGATCTCTTATGGAAGCTTTTTATCGGTTGGAATCTATTGAGCATTATGCTATGATATTGCTATATACCGGAAGCCTTATTGGAAAGAGAAATGTACTCAGTTATGGTCAGGTGCAGGATCTTCTGGATATCCGCAAAAGGCTTGGGGTGCTTGGAGCAGATGGCGGAATTCCTGTTTGTGCTGAAAATCCCTCAACCCTTAAAGATGTTGTTACCGGATATGATACTATTGAGGAAGCAAAACGGTATGCGGTTTACGAAAATCCAGATATTACGCATTGCCCAAGATTAACCGATGAAGATGTCGAGCGGATCGCAGCCGCTATACTGAAAAAATTGAAATAACCAAAGCACCTGAGGTGCACGCAATTCTCTCACAGAGAAATTGTGAAAACTTACTGTAAGTTATAGCAGCAAGGAAAGCAGCTATTCGATATTTTCTTTACCATTAGCTTGTTTTTTATTGCTGTTATCAATCCTTAAGTCACTAAAGCACCTGAGGTGCCCTATACTCATTTAGAAACGGGAGGGTGATTATGCCGAGTTTTAACAACTACTTTTTAATGAAAGAAACAGACGTATTAATGTATGTAAAGGAAAAATTGGATTTATTTAATGAAGATGCTTTGCTGACTGTAAAAGAAATCGGCGATGGCAATCTGAATTATGTTTTCCGTGTGTTTGATCCTGTAACAGAGAAATCTGTTATTATTAAACAAGCCGGTGTTTCGCTGCGCATATCCGCAGATATGAAAGTATCGACTGACCGCAACCGTATCGAAGCTGAGATTTTACAATTGCAGAATAAATACGCGCCGGGGCTTGTTCCACAAATATATTTCTACGATACAGTTATGTGCGCCTGTGCAATGGAAGACCTTGCAGACTATGAGTTAATGCGTTACGCCTTAATGAAACACAAAATATTCCCTTGTTTCGCGGATGATATTACCACATATATGGTCAATACACTGCTAAAAACAACTGACATTGTAATGGAACATAAAGCGAAGAAAACGCTGGTAAAAAGCTTTATTAATCCTGAGCTTTGTGAGATAACGGAAGATCTTGTGCTGACTGAGCCGTACAACGATGCCAATGGCCGTAATAATGTATTTCCTTTGAATAAAGGTTTTATGGAGAAAGAACTTTATGGCGATGAAGCGCTGCACCTTGAAATTGCCAAGCTGAAATTTGATTTTATGAATAATGCACAAGCTTTGATTCATGGTGATTTACATACGGGGTCGATTTTTGTGAAAGAATACAGTACCCGTATATTTGATCCCGAATTCGCCTTTTTTGGCCCTATTGGTTATGATCTTGGCAATGTAGTTGCCAACCTGTTCTTTGCCTGGGATAACGGCAAAGCGGCGGATGCCAAGGATTTTTGCGATTGGATTTTGAAAACCGCGGCGGAAGTTATTGATCTGTTCAAAGTAAAATTCCTTGCTTGCTATGATCAATATGTGACTGACATTATGGCTAAGACAAAAGGGTTTAAAGAATACTATTTAAATGCGATATTATCTGATACTGCCGGCTATACAGGCACTGAATTGATTCGCCGTACAGTTGGTTTGGCCCAGGTGAAAGATGTTACGTCTATTTCAGATGAGAACAAACGCGCCTATGCGGAACGCGTCAATGTTCTGTGCGCAAAAGATTTAATAATGAACCGTACAAGATTTGTCACGGGAGCTGATTTCGTGGCATCATTGGGCCGCGCGGCCGAAAAAGCCGGATAAACCGAGTATACTTGCCGGTTTGTTCATTGTTATTTGTAAGCAGCGTGGAATAGGAGATTTTATTATGACTGAAAATATTATGAATTATGAAACGGTTGCTCTTGATGACGTAAACAATGCCCTTGTCATATTGGACCAGACAAAATTGCCTTGTGAGGTGAAGGTGTTGTCGCTGACGAGCCAGAAAGATATTTGGAACGCGATTTATCTCCTGCAGATACGCGGCGCTCCTGCCATTGGCGTTGCGGCTGCCTTTGGTATTTATCTTGCGTCTAAAGCGATTGATGAGGATAAGTTCAGCGAGTTTTATAAGAAATTCAAAGAGGCGAAAAATTATCTGGCTTCTTCACGCCCAACCGCTATAAATTTATTCTGGGCACTTGACCGTATGGAAAAAGCCGTCCTTGACAACAAAGACCGGTCTGTTGGTCAAATTAAATATTTGCTGCGTCAGGAAGCCGTATCTATTAAAGAAGAGGACATTTGGGTTTGCCGTTCTATAGGTGAATACGGGCTAAGATTGATTAAAGACGGCGACGGTATTTTGACCCATTGTAACGCGGGACAGCTGGCGACCGCAAAGTATGGAACTGCGCTGGCGCCAATTCATTTAGGTCATAAAAAAGGATATAAGCTTAAAGTTTTTGCGGATGAAACCCGTCCGCTCCTTCAGGGGGCGCGCCTTTCGGCATTTGAACTGCATTCCAGCGGGATTGATGTAACAGTTATTTGCGACAACATGGCGTCTCAGGTAATGAAAAACGGATGGGTTCAGGCCGTATTCGTAGGCTGTGACCGTGTTGCGGCCAACGGGGATGCCTGCAATAAAATCGGCACGTCCGGTTTAGCGATTTTGGCTAAATATTATAACATCCCATTTTATGTTTGCGCTCCTACTTCTACAATTGATATAAATACCGAAAAGGGGGAAGATATCCCCATTGAAGAGCGCAGCGCAAATGAAATCACTGAAATGTGGTATAAAAAGCGTATGGTTCCAGAAGGGGTAAAGGCATACAATCCGGCATTTGACTTTGCGGATAATGAGTTGATTACAGCTATTATTACGGAATATGGAATTGTACGCCCTCCATATACTGAAAACCTTATGAAAACCGTTGCGGTCAAAGAACAATCTATTTGATAAATCGCGGAGTGTGAAATGCTCTGGGCTGCCGCAGAACATAACATATAAACCGTACAATCCGCTGATAGCAGGTACGTTCTTCCGATCCGGGCAAATTGAGGCATGTGGCCGTGGGATTGAGAAGATTAGAATGGCCTGCAAAGGCTGGGGTAAGCCAGAGCCGTTTTACAAGGTGCGGCCGAACGAGGTAATGATTGAGTTTAGGGCACCTCCGAAAACTCATTGCCACAACATCACGGCACATCTTCATTGGTCATTTTTCACAAAAATCCTTGTTAATACACAAAGTAT
>JGI20171J29575_12612510_pt1 | contig 17525 bp, 12 predicted proteins | sample TergutNc150P4_FD_29575 | JGI IMG/M metagenome (IMG submission 29575)
AGCTAAGGGAAATAGGTGTAAAACCGGATGATTTTGTGGCTGTAGCGGCACAGAGAAGCCTGGAAATGGTAATAGGGATTTGCGCGGTGATGAAAGCCGGAGGAGCGTATGTTCCTATTGACCCCGACTATCCGGAGAAACGCAAGCAGTTTATCTTGGAGGACTGTTTTCCGAAAGCAGTATTGACATACTTATGCCCGGTAAAGGCGGACTGCCCTGTTTTTGATTTGTCAGATCCGGAAATATGGTCCGGTCCTTCCCGGAACCTGCCCGCTGTTGTCTCTCCTCTTAACCTTGCTTATTCTATTTATACCTCAGGTACTACCGGGGTACCGAAAGGAGTTTTGATAGGGCATAAAGGACTTGTTTCTATGAATTCTTACATAAAAGATTTATATAAGGTTACTGCCAAAGATGTTGTGCTGCAGTATGCTAATTATGTTTTTGACGCATCGGTATGGGAAATGTCAATGGCATTGCTTAATGGAGCAAAGCTTGTAATTGCAGACAAAGACACAATAGCTGATGCCGGCAGCTTTATTAAATTTTTCAAAAAATGTAAAATAACCATTACATTGCTTCCTCCTCAGTTGCTTTTACAAATAAAAAATATACAATGTCCGGTTATGACAACAGGGGGTGCGGCATCAAATAAAAGAGTCGTTGAAAATACGTTATGCTGCGAAAGATATATCAACGCTTACGGTCCCACGGAAAATACCGTTCTGGCCTCTTGTTGGGAGAATGACGGAAATTGGGAGTGCTATGATTCTGTACCTATAGGAAAGCCTGTTTTCAATACGCAGATATATATTTTAAAAGGAACATCCCTTTGCGGGATAGGTGTAATGGGAGAGCTGTGCATATCAGGAGATAATTTGGCGAAAGGATATTTAAATCGTCCGGAATTGACAGACGAAAAATTTGTTGACAATCCGTTTGGCGAGGGGAAGATGTATTATACAGGAGACCTTGCCAGGTGGCTGCCCGATGGTAATATAGAATATTTGGGCCGTATTGATGATCAGGTTAAAATAAGAGGTTTTCGAATAGAGCTTGGGGAAATTGAAGGCGCAGCGAGAAAGCTGGAATTTATAAATGATGTAACTGTAGTCATAAATAAAAAAAAGGAAGAAAGTGAGCTATGTTTATACTTTACATCTGATTTTAAAATAGAAAGAGACAAAATCAGAAATAAGCTCAGAGAAATTTTACCGTCATATATGATCCCTTTGTATTATGTGCAAGTAAAAGAATTTCCTCTGACGGCAAGCGGCAAAATTGACAAAAAGAATCTTCCTGTACCTGATATACAGGATTTAAGACAGATATCTGAAATTGTAATTGCAAAGAATCAATTCGAAGAAGAAATATTGAACATTTTATGCGTAATATTAGATAATGATAAAATTGGAGTACAGGATAACTTTTTTGATATAGGATGCAATTCCTTAAAAATTATGGAGCTGCAGCTGAAAATTAATAAACTGTATCCGGACATAATAAGAGTAGGAGAGATATTCGCTAATCCTACGGTTGAGCTTCTCTCTAAATTGATAGCGGATAAATTAAATAACAATATCAGTTATACCGGAATGTTATACCCGGACAAATATTTTAGAGGTATTGACCAGCCTTTGGCAAACAAAGTATTTAGTTTACATGAAACAGGAAATTTAGCAAAAAAAATCATTGATCTTAATGATAAAAATCCTGATGAGTTACACTCACTGTTGTTGTTTGCGTATAGCTATATTCTGTTATGTGCGTCATGTGAAAAAAAAATATCCGTTCTTGAGATGAACGGTGAACAATTAAGTATTATTGAATTAGAGAGTCCTGATTTGCAAAATTTGAATAACCTTAAAGAACAGATTTGGAAGGCGTATGAACGTAATAGCGGTGTGGAGGAACGGGTAATCAATATATTCTCAGAGCACAGCGGACTTTCTTCCATATTTATATATCAGAACGGATGTGATAAATATAATCATGCCATTGATTTTGCTGTTAAGTTCAAAATTGAAGACAATGGTGTATATTTAGAAATGAATATTATGGGAGAAAGGGCTTCAGATACCGGCCTCAAGGAATTGTTTGACCAATTTACGGAAACTGTAAAAATGATAATTTAAAGCACAAAAAACTTTGGAGAGAGGAAGATTATATGGACTTAAACGTTTTAAAAAACGTTCCGTTGAACACTTCTGAAACCGCACAGGAAGAGACCTCGTCTTATAACGAAAAAGATATTGCTATAATCGGCATGAGCGCGAATATAGGTTCGGCAAAAAGTATTCAAGAATTTTGGGAAGGCTTATGTGAAGGATATGATTACATAAGAGATTTTCCGGAAGAGCGCTATAGGGACGCAGAGGTGATTTATCAAATTGTTAACGGAACTGAGATTTCCGAAAAAATGGTCCAATGCGCGTACATGGACAGAATAGATCTGTTTGACCCGGACACTTTTAAAATGACAATTACGGAAGCCGAATTTATGAATCCCGTTCAGAGATTGTTTTTGGAAACAGCTTGGTCAGCGCTTGAAGACGGTGGTTATGCGGGAGATAGAATCAGGGGAAGCGCAACCGGTATATATCTTGGTTATACAGTTTCTGATGACAGCTACGGGGAGGCTTTAGCAAAAGCCTTTCCGGAGGCCGGAAGCATAATAGTATCCGGAAATGTTACCTCTATTATAGCGAGCAGGATATGCCATCTCCTGGACCTGCGCGGTCCGGCTGTGGTAATAGATACCGCGTGTTCTTCATCACTTGTTGCGCTGCACACAGGGAGCTCGGCAATACGTAATGGGGAGATTGAGATGGCTCTTGTAGGAGGCATCCGCCTTATGATATTGCCGCGTACGATGGATAACGATATGTTAGGGGTGGAATCAAGATCGGCGAGAGCCAAAACGTTTGATATATCGGCGGATGGAACGGGAGGAGGAGAAGGTTCAATATGTTTTCTGATTAAATCAGCGAGAAAAGCTGAGCGTGAAGGAGATAACATATATGCCGTTATAAAGGGAAGCGCCATTAATCAGGACGGCAAATCAGCCGGAATTACCGCTCCGAACGCTTATTCACAGGCGGAGGTCATTCGAGCCGCCTGGAAAGACTCCGGTGTAAATCCTTCGGATATTTCATACATAGAAGCACACGGAACGGGAACAAGCTTAGGTGATCCGGTGGAAATAAGCGGAATCGAACGCGCTTTTCATTATACCGGCAGCCGTCAGTTTTGTTCAATTGGCGCAGTAAAAACAAATGTAGGGCATTTAGACGCGGCGGCAGGACTTGTGGGTCTTTTAAAAGTTGTTTTGATGTTAAACAATAAAATAATTCCCCCGATGATTGGGTTTAAAATACCAAACCCGCAAATTGATTTTATTTCATCACCGGTATATGTATCGGACAGGCTTGCTGAGTGGGAAAGCAATACATTAAGAAAATGTGGAGTCAGTTCTTTTGGAATAAGCGGTACAAATTGTCATGTAGTTGTTGAAGAAGCAAAAACGATGGATTATTCAAAGGATACTGCGGGGGAAACGTATTTGATCACAATTTCCGGAACTGACAGGGATCACGTGAAACGAAGACTGAAATCATATAAAACATGGCTGGAGAAAAATACCCTTTGTTCAATTTCAGATTTTTGCTATTCGGCGAACGTAGGCCGCGCGGATCACCGCTGCAGATTTTCCGCTGTATTTAAAACAAAAGAAGAGTTTTTGAAAACCGATTACGATCTCGGATATCCGGACAATAATTCATATTTTTACCGCGAATACACTTTTACCGGAACAAGAGAAACAGGTGAGGACGGGTCGTTGTCACAGCACCAGACTGATAAACTGAGTGCCGATGTTACCCTGATGATTCAAAATATATATTGCGCAAAAGATTCTGAGCAATATGCGGATTTGCTAAAAAATATTGCGTCATATTACGTACAGGGTGCACAAATTCCTTGGAGAATTTTTTATCGGAGGTCAAAAAATAAGATATTACCTATACCTTCCGGTATTTTTAATCATGTGCGGTGTATGCCGTCATTTTCTGAAAAATTAAAAAACATACATACCGCAATAGAAGGAAAAAAAATCAGTCCATTAATTAATGAAGCTGTGAAATCTTATCAGGTCAATACATATTTATCGCACTTCAATATAGATACATGCTGGGAATTAAAGGAACACAAAATCAACACCGCTCACGTTATGCCGGGAACGGCATTTATAGAAATGGCACATTTCATAGCCAATGATTATTGGCAAACGGAAAAGTTTGTTTTTGAAAACCTTGTCTTTTTTCAGCCGCTGTCATGTGAACCAAATGAAACGGTAACTGTACACTCAACAGCAAAACAGGACGATGAAATAATTAATATTGGTTGTTACAGCAAAAACGGCTCAAATTGGAAATGTCATATGGAAGTGAGATCAAGAAAATTATTCGATGACCAAGACCAAATTCGGCTGCGCGAAAACCATAATTCCATAGCGGATATTATGATCCGGTGTGCACCCTTTCAGTTTGGTCAAGGCGGTAAAAAGGATAAGAAGCATATTGTAAATATTGATGGAATCAGATGGGATAATATTGAATTTATGATGAAAGGAAAAAATGAACTTCTAATCAAATTCAGTATAAGAGATTCACTTAAGGAAGAAAAGTCAAAATATTATTTATATCCCGCGCTTCTTGATCCGGCAATAAACGCCGGGAATTATCTTATTAATGATGTCTATTTGCCCTATTCCTGTGAAACCGCAGTATTTTATGAACCACTTCCAGATACATTTTATAGCCATATTGTTCTAAAAAATGATTCGGGTAAAATTAAAGAAGTCAGCTCTTTTGATATAACAATTTACAATGGCGGCAAAAAAGCGATAGGCTTTCTGCACAATTACACTATAAAAAGGGTTAATCAAACAGATTTTTTAATTGACAGCTCTGATGTGTCAATTTTTCACAGGACGGTTTGGAACATGATTCCTGACAGAGATAAGATAAAAATTGATCATTCACCCGCAAAAACGCTTATTATATGCCGTGAGCTTCCAAGTCATAAAGATATTCAAAAGTATGTATTGGAAAATGATTCGTATGTTGCGTTTACTGAATACAGGATGATTAACGGCGCTGCCGTAAACCATTTCTATGTAGATGACAGTCAGGAAGCATACAACAGCATGCTTGAGCGTATTTGCGAAAACGGTCATCTTATGAGAGTTATATTTTTTAGTACAACCGGTTCATTTGATTGTGATAGCGTTCATAATGAAGTTGATCTGACATTAAAAAGTATATTCTATTTGGTAAAGGCAATTTTAAAGACGGGCATAAGGCATGAGATTGAGCTTATATTACTTACAAATGGAATAGATGAAGTTTTGCCGGAAGACCGTTTCTTTAATCCTATGGCTCGTGCCGCTGCGGGAATGGGATTATGCGTATCCCATGAATACAAAAATATTCAAGTAAAAGTAATAGACTTTAATGAGAGTGTTGCGTGGGAAGACGTTGTTGATGAAATAAATTATAAATCTGAAGCATTTACAGTCGCGATTCGGAGTAATCACCGCTATGCGGAAGCAATTGCGAAAATTAAGACAGCACGTTCTGAGAATCAGGAGCTCCGAAAAAACGGGGTATATGTAATTGCGGGCGGGCTTGGGGGCATGGGTTTTGCTTTTTGCAAATATCTCTTCAGCCAAAATGAAGACATACATATTGTATTGGTCAACAGAACATATTCAGATGAAGAAATCAGCTCAAATGTTGATAATGCGGTATATTCAAAAAAGCTGAATAAAGTTCGGGAACTTTTGGATCAGGGCTTTGATGTCAGTTTGGTTCGCTGCGATATTTCCGATTATACGTCTTGTAAATCACTTTTTGAAGAAATAAGGTTAAAATACGGAAGAATTGACGGGATCATTCATTCCGCCGGTGTGCCGGGTGACGGATTTATACTTAACAAGGATTGGGCTACATTTAATAATGTAATTGCCTCAAAGATATACGGAGCAATTAATATTCATACCCTTACGTTACGGGACAATCTGCAGTTTTATGTCATGTGTTCATCGTTAACTTCTCTTTTTGGAGCTCCGGGTCAAAGTGATTATACCGCCGCGAACGCTTTCATTGACGGGTTTGCTCAATACAGAAAATCATTAGGGCTTTTGGCAGTGTCACTAGATTGGACAGGTTGGAATGAGTCAGGAATGGCTGTAAATAATGATGTTACGCAAGAAGATAAATATGTACATTTTATGAACGATTCCCAAGGAGCCCAAGCTATGCATGCGTCCTTAAGTCTTGAGGTACCGCGAGTGCTGGTTGGAAAATTTAATTATCCGGTTCTCAATAAGCAAATGGATCAATACAGAGGTGTAGTTATGCTTACAAAAGAAATAAAAGATGAAATGACAAAAGAAACAGCCGGCTTAAAAGTGACAGATGGAAAAACAATTGATCTTTCCGATTTAGTGATAACCGGAAAGCGGATGAATTTGCTGTCACTTACCGAAATTAATGTCATAAAAGTATGGGCGAAAACATTACATATAAAAAATGTTGATATACGTGATAAGTTTTTTGAAATAGGCGGAAATTCATTATTGGCGGCATATCTCCACAAGGAGCTTGACCGTTATTACCCCGGTCTGATATCTATTACCGATTTATTCCTTTACTCAACAATTGAAGACATTGCCCGATTTATTGATGATAGGAACAAATCGCTTTCCGCGTCAGCAGATAATATGGACCTAATTGATTCAAAGGATGGTGATGAAGAAAATATTAAGGATCTGGTAGCTAAATTTATGCAAGGGGAGTTGAACATTGAAGATTTGAACGAGAAAATTCAAGTTTAGCATGATGTACTGAAACGAGAAGATATGGAGAGGAGAATGAACACTTGCAGCTTTTTGTGTTATTTCCAAACGAATGTTCGTTTTACAGGAAAATGTGTGTAGAAATATTTGAAACCGATTCTGAGTATGAAAAAGTATTTAAGCAAGGGAAAAAAGCGGCAAAAATAGATTTTTGCGATACGCTGTTTTATGAAAACGTTTCTTATCAATGGGATGAAAAATCAAAGCGTATCGCTGTTTTGCTGACAAGCGTGGCTCTGTATAAAACATGGTATAGAATTTTTGGCTATACTCAACATGTATTGATGGGTTACGGAACGGGATATCTGGCTGCGTTAGTATGTGAAGGAGTTTTAAGTTTGGATTCAGCCATAAGAATGTTACGCGGAGCCCGGCCTTCAAAATTTTCAATTAAATTCCTGCCAGGGAAGAGCGAGTCAATTACTAGCAGAGGTTATGCGTCCACAAAGCAAAAGGTTCAAGAGAAAATAATAGATGCAATCGGTATAACAGAACCTATATCAAATGATTTATTGGATCTTTCGTTAAAGAACAGTGACATATTAATGGAAATAGGACCTGATAACAAATTAGTATCTTCTGCAAACAATGTTAATGAAAAGATGTACAGCTATTTTGACAAAAAAAATGATTGCAATTACGTTTTAGAGAATGTACAATATAAAAAGATGTTTAATATTGATTATTGTGTGCTTAGATTCCTTGGTATGGCAGCAAGTACGAAAAATTACAATGAGGATAATAATGCTGATGCTGGCATTATAAAGTTATATGAGGAATTAAAACGTATTGCGAACAAGGTGCGGGCAAATGGATTAGGACAAACTGTTATACCGTTTCCAGACACAATGCCTAATGGTATTATGGGGCCGCCTGCTAAAAAAGATACAAATCAGATGGAAAATGTATTAACAGACGATGACTATCGTAAAGCGCTTACTTATATGCACACGATTTTTGTATTAAAAAAAGTACCTGACACGGAAGTCGCGGTACGATTGAAAACTTTGGAAATTGAGACATTGATTCCTGTGTGTAAAGACTACAACGCTCAAATTATTCAAACACATAAATATTTAGAAAAATGAAAGCAGCGTAATGTACAAAGATTTTGGAGAGGCGGTGACGTGGGAACGGTATGTTCTGCCTTCATTTGCGCGCTGTGAGTGACAGGGCAGGGCAGCGTTATCCTTAATATGATTGATAATAATGAACTGTCAAAATATGTTTTATACGAGGCGAAGGAGGGCAGAGTTGACAAGGAAACAGCAATTCATCTTGTTAAGCAAATTAATGTGAAAGAGGATATTGCGGTTATAGGAATCGGCTGTAAATTCGGTCCATTTGAAAACTATGAAGAGTTTTGGGATGTTCTTGCAAATCGAAAAACAACTGTTTCACGTGTAGATAAAAAAAGAATAAATTTAATTCGCCAAAATATTTTCTCAATGTTAATTAAAAAGCAGAAAAACTATAATAAAGGCAGCTATATTAAAGATATTGAAATGTTTGACAGCGAATTGTTCTCTATCCCGCAGGAGGAGGCTATATATGCTGATCCGGGAGTGAGAATAATGTTGGAAGTAGCATACAGAGCTCTGGAAGACGCGGGATATATAGGCAGACGAATAATGGGCTCTAATACAGGTGTTTTTATAGGAAATAACTTTATGAAAGACAAGTTATTTTCATATTTGAAAGTATGTTTTGAAAATACCAGATATGATCTAAATACAGATTCTCTTTTATACAGCGCTACTAGCGGAATAGCAACACGTTTAGCAAATTACTTTGATTTGCACGGACCTTCTTATGCTGTTGATGCAAGCTGCGCGTCATCTTCAATTGCAATATATAACGCGTGCAGAGCAATTAAAGACCGTACATGCACAGCTGCTTTAGCAGGCGGAATGCTATTGGATATGTCCCCTCTTAAGCAGTATAATAATCTTGTTTGGAATTTTGTTCATCCGGATGACATTATAACAAGATTGTTTGATAATGATCCCGGAGGTTCTTTTGTTGGAGAAGGGGCAGCTGTTCTTGTACTTAAAAGTCTGGATAAAGCACTTGAAGACGGTGACCATATACATGGAATTATCAGCGGGGAAAGTATAAACAACAACGGCTCTAATGGATCATATGCGCAAAGCAGCGCCGAGGATATTAAAAAAACGACGATAAAAGCCATTAAAAATTCAAGAGTGCGCGCAGATGAAATCGGCATGTTTGTCGGAGAAGGATATCCTTATAAACTTGAAGAGGGAATAGAACTATCGGGAGTTATTTCTGGTATGGAATTGTTTACCCGTAAAAAGCAGTTTTGTGCTCTGTCTGGCATTTCAAATGTAGGATACTTGCAATCATGTATAGGGGCATTTAACATCATTGCATGTCTGTTAGCTTTCCAGAAAAAGCAAATACCTCCGGGGTATCATTTTATTGCACCTACTGATATTGTGGATTTTCCAAAGACACCGTTTTATGTAAATGACATGCTGCAAAACTGGGAATGCGGATCCGGGCAAAAGCGTCACGCAATGGTAGAATCTTATGGCTTTGGCGGCGGGAATTTGATCTTTATTTTAGATGAAGCGCCTGAAATGCCGTCTGCCAGTCAAAAAAGCAGGACAGAGCTTTTTATGATTTCCGCAAAAACAGAATATTCATTTTATCAAGGAATCATTGACATGATTGATTACCTCAAAAGTAAAAAAGAAGTTGGGTTAACAGATATTTGTCATGCGGCACTGACGAAACGTGAGCATTACAGCGAATATAGGCTTTGTGTTGTTGCTGATAGAAAGGAAACTCTTATATCACGGCTTTCCGATTTTAGCGAATCTCAAAAATGTGGCAAAAATGTATATTATGGAAAAGCACAGACATTAGCAAAAAAACGAAAGATTATATATGAGACAACAAAAGACAAGTCTTTAGAGGAAATTGCAATGGCGTACTGCAATGGTTCAAATTTTAAGCTTGAAGAGTTATTTGAAGATGTTCAGACAAATTACTGTAAATTACCAGGATACGCATTTGATCGCAAAGAGTTTTGGTGCCACCTTCAAAAACGAAAAAGTATGGCTTACTATAAACAAAAATATGAATTATAAAACGTAATTAAATTTAGGAGGTTGGAAATGATAATTCAGGTATCCGATTTAGTAAAAAAGTATAAGAATGTTACTGCAGTAGACGGTTTAAGCTTCCGTGTAGAAGAGGGCAAAATATTTGGTTTGCTTGGTCCGAATGGAGCCGGGAAGTCTACCACTATTAACACCATGCTTGGACTTGTAAAGCCGGACGAAGGCAAGGTTGAAATTATGGGTCATGACATGAGCTTATCTCCCAGAGATGTTAAAGCCAACATAGGTTATGTTCCTCAGGATTTTGCTTTTTATGAAGATATGAGTGCTTATGCAAATGTTAAATATTGGGCCAAGCTATATAATCTAAAAGGCAGTAAAGTGGAAACTTCAGTGAAAGAAGCTTTGGAGCAAACAGGGTTATGGGAAAGAAAAAATGACAAAGCCAAAGAGTTTTCTGGAGGAATGAAAAGAAGGCTTAATATAGCGTGCGGAATAGTTCATAAGCCTAAAATTTTGTTTATGGATGAGCCGACGGCTGGTGTTGACCCACAGTCAAGAAACCATATCCGTGAAACGGTTTTGGCTTTGAACAAAAGCGGGACAACTATTTTGTACACATCGCATTACATGGAAGAGATTGAAGAAATTTGTGACCGTGTAATCATTGTGGATTTCGGAAAAATTATCGCAAGCGGCACGGTAGCCGAACTGATTGCTTCTATTCCAAACGATAAGAAAATTACAATAGAAGTTAAAGATTTGACTGATGAAATTGTTAATGTGTTTAGCCGCAGCGATGGGGTAGAGCAATGCAGCAGAGAAGGAAACAAAGTACATATAACAATGGAGCAGGACGATGTGTATTTTTCAAAGCTTATCTCAAATTTGGTATCGGCAAACGCCCAGATTTTATCACTTGATTTTGAAAAGATAAATTTGGAGACGGTCTTTTTGAGACTGACAGGCAAAAAACTCAGAGATTAAAATTGTCCACTGAAAAAATCATCCGGGATTGTCGTTTTGACAATTGATGGATGGATACGCACAAGACTAGATAAATTATTATGAAAGGTGGGACATATGAGCAGCGGTTTGTATACAAACCGGAATGTGTTCCTTTCATGCGTGGTTTATATATCTGCAAAAAAACGTTCGTGTGAACGGAGCATTATGCTCCTTAAAATGATAATATTAAACCAGATAGTTTTTACTATAAGACAAATATTCGCAAATAGAAAAGCCGTTATCAATAAAACAGTAACTTTTGTTATACTGATTTTAATTTTGGGATCTGCTTTTAGTAATCTGTTTGATCCTATTACTCTTGAGGAAATAAACGCAGTTTATTTTATTGAGGATAGCGGGAACGGAGCATCTGAATTTATGAAATCTCTTCTGAGCCAGGATTCAATAAAAGAATACGTTAGCTTTAAGAAGGCTTCGTCGTATGAAGAGGCCCGGAAGAGCGTTGAGGACGGTGATGTGGAAGCGTTTGTGTTTTTTGACAAATCCTTTTCGGAGAAGCTCGAAAAGGATGAATCGGGTTCTGTTGATGTTTATCTAAAAAATGATTCAAGCGTTAACGCGGTAGTTGTGAAAAGCGTGCTGGACAGTTTCGCCAGCGGTATGAATACCGCAATAGCAGTTTATAAAATCCAGGGAAATCTAAACGGTTTTGATTTCAGTTCACTTGAAAACGCGGTTGAGGATAAATCCATGAGTGCTTCAGGAAAGGTACCTACATCCATGGCTTACTATACGGTGGGAATGCTTTTAATGATGATTTTCTATGGATCAGAATATGGCTGTGAAGGTTTTGGTGAGGATTATCTAGGGGTACTTGGCAACAGGAAAAAACTGACGCCGGTAAATCCTGTGGGCCTATATATTGGCAAGATGATTGGTCTTACTCTTGCGAGTGTGATTCAGGCAATTATCATAATGGCATTTGCGTATCTTGCTTATGGAGTTGATTGGGGCCCAAATTATTTGATGCTCCTTTTTATAGTTGTTACATTTTCTTTTTTAGCGACAACACTTGGAGCCATGCTCTGTATTCTTACGAAAGATATTCAAAAAGGCGAAGTTTTTTGTATAGTATGTATTATTGCGTGTACTTTTCTTGCCGGAGGATTTGTAGCAGCAGATTTTGGACAGGTAGGACAGCTTTCTCCAAGTTATCATGCGAAAACAGCATTTTTTAATGTTATGTATGATGGGAATATGAAACTTGCGCTTAAATCTGTTGGAATAATGTGGGCTATATCTGTTGCGTTTATTGTGATAGGATTAATCGGCACAAGGAGGAAACGGTCATGACAGTTTTTTTTAATAATTTGAAACAAATATTCAGTAAACCTCTTAATATTATTTTAATGATTGTTTTACCTGTTGCGTTCAATTTATTTTTTATTTCAGTTGCTCCAGATGCGAAATATGTTATTGGAGTATATGATAATGATAAAACTGATTTTACAAAACAAATGGTAGAAAATATGGATGGCGGATATAAGGTAGTAGAATTAAAAGAAGAGGAAGATGTAAAAAGCGCCGTTCTAAACAGCAATGTTGATTGTGCGATTGTTTTTGAAAAAGATTTTACAAAAAGAATTATAAAAGGGGAAATATCAAAGGCACAATATTACGGGCTTAATGATACCAATAGTACACAGCCGTTAAAAATGTATATTCAAAGCTGTATAAACGCGGCGGTTGAGATTGGCAAAGCGTCAGCAGGAAATGAACAAACTTTTTACAAGGGTTTGACTGCGTATTATGAAGGTACATATAAAATTAATTATCAAAAGCTTGGGTTCAGTCAAGCGGAAAGTGTTGGCAGAGCGGTCTCATCTCTTGGCTATATAGCTATCAGTATGATGTTTTTGACGACTTTTGCGACAATTTTAATTATAAAAGATAAGATGTGCGGTGTGTATAACCGTATTTTGGTTTCGCCTTTTAAAAGCTCAAATTATTTTTTACAGCATCTTTTAAGTTATTTTATTGTATCATTTATTCAGGTTATATTATTAGTGGATTTGATGCCTAATATTGCAAATGTTAATTTCGGAAATAATTTGGAAGAAACGCTTTCTTTAATTATAGTGTGTTTGTGTTTCTCAACAGTTTGCATATCTATTGGTGTCACAATCAGCAGGTTTGCCAATAAAACCATAGTAGCGGGTTCTTTGGTTAGTTTATTGAACATTCCAATGCTAATGCTTGGAGGATGTTTTTGGCCAAGAGAAATTATGCCGGATACTTTAAAGACTATTGGTGATTATATGCCTACTACTTGGTTTTTAAAAGGTACAGAATTAGTGCTTTATGGGAATGGACTGTTTTCAGCATTTAAGTATATTGTTTTTATGCTTATTTTTAGTATGGTACTGATGATAATAGCTTTTGGAGCAAAAACAGTAAAAACAAGATTGAGTGCAATGATAAGACCGCGTTATTCATAACGACATAGGTGCTAATAACTTAATATATAAGAGAAAGTTTTATTTATGAGAAAAATTATTATACCAAGTGGTTACACAGCAAGTTTAGGGATTCGTGAAACTGAGCTTGCTATTAAATATGTTAAAGATTTTTTTGAAACAGCTTTGTCCCAAAAATTAAATTTAACGCGAGTATCTGCTCCTTTGTTTGTCTCCTCGGAATCTGGACTTAATGATAATCTGACCGGAGTAGAACGGCCGGTTTGTTTTGAGATGTTGGATTGCGGAGTTAATTGCGAGATTGTTCATTCCCTTGCAAAGTGGAAACGTCAGATGCTGAGGCGATACGGATTTGGTATAGGTGAAGGATTGTATACTGATATGAACGCCATCCGGAGGGATGAAATAACCGATAATACCCACTCAGTTTATGTGGATCAGTGGGATTGGGAGAAAATTATTCCGGAATCAGCCCGCGATGTAAACATCCTAAAATCAATTGTCTGTGATATTTATAGCGTGATCAAGGACACAGAGGCGATGATACATACTCAATATGGTCATTTAGATTCATTTCTTTCTCCGGAAATAACTTTTATCACTACACAGGAGCTTGAAGACCGATGGCCGGGATTAAATGCCAAGGAACGGGAAAATGCAATTGCAAAAAAACATGGTTCTGTGTTTATAATGCAGATTGGAGGAGTATTAAACTCCGGACATATTCACGATCATCGTGCACCTGATTATGATGATTGGAGTTTAAACGGGGATATTTTGATTTATTATCCGCTGCTCGAACAAGCATTGGAGGTATCTTCTATGGGAATTCGGGTAAATGCAGAGTCTTTGCGCTTTCAGCTTACGGAAAGTGACTGTATGTACCGTACTAAATATCCGTTTCATAAATCACTGCTTAATAGTGATTTGCCCCAGACGATTGGAGGGGGAATCGGACAATCCCGGCTCTGTATGCTGCTATTGGGAAAAATCCATATTGGTGAGGTGCAAAGCTCGGTATGGCCGGATGACATGCTTGAGCTCTGTAAACAAAATAATATTGCATTGTTGTAATATAATGGATTACGCCCAATCTTGACATATTATGATGGCGCAAAGATGTCATAATTGATTTATCCGCTAAGGAGAAATAAACACATGAAAAATCTGCGTTTTGGGTTTTCGCTTTTTGGTTTGATTATTGTCGCGTTGCAGGCCCTGCCGAATATCATCTGGGCACTTGCCGCGCCTGAAATCAACGCCCTTGAAGGAAACGCCTCGTCCATACCGTTCATTGAGTATGGCGAGCACATTTTAGGCGTTGCTATTGTGGTATTGCTGTTGTTTCTGGTTGATAAGACCCAGGAGAAAAAGATTCCGCAGTGCTGGCTTACAATTGTGAGTTTTGCCGCGATTGCGCTTTACTGGTTGTGCTGGGTGTTGTACTATTGCGCAATTCAGCAATTGCCGGTTATTTACGCAATGGTGATCCTGCCGCCTGCCGCGTTTTTCTGTGCCGGTACCGCCCAGAAAGTATATCCGGTTTCATCGGCAAGCGTTCTGTTTTTAATGTTTCACTTGGCTGTGGCAATGGAGAATTTTCCTGTTTTCTGAACAGAAAGGACTGAAATGATCATGATGAGGGATCCGGAAAAGACAATCGGCAATTTAATAGACAAGCAGAAAATAGCTGTTATTGCTTCGGTGGACGGCGGTGGTTTTCCGAATATGAAAGCCATGTTGTCTCCGCGCAAAAGGAACGGGCTGAGTGAATTTTGGTTTTCCACTAACACATCCTCTATGCGGGTGGCGCAATACCGCGAAAATCCCAAGGCAAGCATTTATTTTTATGATAAACGCTTTTATCGTGGTGTGCAATTGTGCGGTGCCATGGAGGTTTTGGAGGATGCCGAAATCAAAGAGGAGATTTGGGAATTCGGCGACAAGATGTATTACCCTAAGGGTGTGACCGACCCGGATTACTGCGTATTGAAGTTTACGGCACAAAACGGACGGTATTACAGCAATTTCAAGAGCGAAGATTTTGAGATATGAACTGGGAACCATTAAATGAACACGGGAAACGCCGGATTTACTGATCCCAGAGAAGTGTGGCGCAGGAAATACCGTTATACTATAGCTTATAAATAAAAATGAGAGGTGCTAATTTTTATGCCCAGACCGAAAACAAAAACCGAACTGATCAGCACCGCCAACACGGGGTGGGACAAAATGTGGAAGCTGATCGGCGCCATGCCTGAGGAGAAGCTTCTTGCCGCGTTCAATTTCGGTAACGATCCAAAGCTGAAAGAAGCCCACTGGACTCGCGACAAAAACCTGCGTGATGTTCTTGTTCATCTATATGAGTGGCATCGGCTTTTATTAAACTGGACGTCGGCGAATCTTAACGGCGAGACAAAGCCTTTTCTGCCAGAGCCTTATAATTGGAAGACGTACGGCGATATGAACGTGGAGTTCTGGAAGCAGCACCAGTCTACGTCTTATGAGGACGCAAAGGAAATGCTCAAAGAAAGCCACAGCAAGGTCATGGCGCTGATTGAAACTCTAACCAATGAGGAATTGTTTGAGAAGAAGCATTTCTCATGGACAGGGACTACTACACTTGGAAGTTACTGCATTTCTGTTACCGCCAGCCACTATGACTGGGCGATGAAGAAGATAAAGCTTGTGTGTAGACCATATTAAATCTCAAGCCTGTGACAGGCTTATCACTGAACTGGAAAAAGTCATTTAGTGACTTAAGGATTGATAACAGCAATAAAAAACAAGATAATGTTCTAAAGAAAGTATCAAATAGCTGCTTTCATTGCTGCTATAACTTAAGTAAGTTTTCACAATTTCTCTGTAAGAGAAATGCGTGCACGTCAGGTGCTTTAGTATTACAAACCGAATTGAAAGGGGAACTCTCCAAATGAACATTATTGTTAAAAAGCCGACCGAAACTGAAAAAGCCGATATGCAAAATAAACCCGTCTGGACATGCGGCGTGTCTGAGTTTGATTGGTATTATGACAGCGAGGAAACCTGCCTTTTAATTGAAGGGGAGGTCACGGTCACGTATAATGGAGGCAGTATTTGCTTTGGCGCTGGGGATTATGTGGTATTTCCTCAGGGGCTTGCCTGCGTGTGGAAGGTTACTGCGCCGGTGAAAAAGCACTATGTGTTCAAATGATATATGATAACATTTGCGCCGGAACCTTTATCTCCCGTCCCAATCGCTTTATTGCCGAAGTGGACATAAACGGCAAAATAGAAATAGCCCATGTAAAAAACACAGGCAGATGCAAAGAACTGCTTGTTCCCGGTGCTGCCGTATATTTGCAGAAGGCTGACAATCCAAATCGTTCTACCAAATATGATCTGATTACTGTGATAAAAGGCACCCGCCTGATTAATATAGACAGCCAAGCTCCTAACAAGGTGTTTTTTGAGCATTTACAAAGAGGACGATATATTGATGAAATCACTTTTATGAAGCCTGAAACAAAATACAATAATTCTCGTTTTGACTTTTATGTGGAAACTGGCGGACGAAAAATCTTCATTGAAGTGAAGGGAGTTACCCTGGAAGAAGACGGCGTTGTGATGTTCCCGGACGCGCCTACCCTGCGTGGCATAAAGCATCTGAACGAACTGGCGCAGTGTGTCCGCGGCGGATACGAGGCGCAAGCTGTGTTTGTGATTCAAATGAAGGATGTGCTCTATTTTACGTCCAACAAAAAAACCCATCCGGAATTCGGAGAGGCATTAGTTTCCGCGCAAAAGGCCGGGGTGAAAATCACGGCTCTGGATTGTGAGGTAACTGAGAATAGTTTGTGTATCAATGAGCCAGTTCCGGTGAGATTGTAAGATAATTTTAATTCATACAAATTTAGGCCCTTAGGAATGAAATTCTGCGCAAAGTGGCAAAAGTTTGAGATAGCTTTTCCGGGTTATCCGGGTTAGGTAAGGAGCTGATAGCAATGTATAACAAGAGTGTTATGAATGTACCGGATCTGATAAAACTTGAGCAGCTTCCGTATTTCACTGAGCGCTTAACTGAATCAGAAA
>JGI20171J29575_12612507_pt1 | contig 17497 bp, 18 predicted proteins | sample TergutNc150P4_FD_29575 | JGI IMG/M metagenome (IMG submission 29575)
ACACATATTTGCCCAAAATAACACATATGTTTACAGAGACAGCAGTGTGATAGAACCTGTATATGGAATTGGACGCGATGATTTTTTGCAGTCCGATGGCGACGACCCCAATGACCTGTTTTATATCAAAAAACAGGCAATGTACGACAATCTGATTTATCAAATAGGCGATACGCTGTATGACAAAATTGCAGATTCTTATTCAACAGTTTCGGCTATAACAACGCCGTTAAAAAAGATAAGCATTACTTGCGACAAGGATTATTCTGCCGCCTTTCCACAAGGCAGCGATTTAAGCGTTTTGTTTGATATGTATTACGACTCGCCTTATGCAACAATAAAAAACGGTTATCACAGTGCAGAAGGCAGTTATCATAGTTCTTTAGACTTTACTGATAATTCAATAATATCAATTTTCAAGTCAAATTTAGCAGAAGCAGATTATGCAAATCAGCCATTTATTTGTTATCAGTGGATTTGCCATTTGTTATCTGCACCTGACAAAACAGATATTTATACTTTCAGCGTACAGGTAGAACTGTCCAATGGAATTATTTTAACAGGAGCGGAGGCTGTAAGCATCAATCTTAAAGGTAAATGATTTTAAGAAGCATTCGCCGTAATTTCTAAAATCTTTTTTAATCAGGCAGGCGCAGAAATAAAAACTCTGCGCCTGCTTTTTGTGCGTTGTAAAAATTAAAAAGTTCCGTTTATTATCTTGGAAAATAAAAAAATAATTGTAATTTTGCCGCCGAAAATGTCGATTTCAAAAATTTATTGATCTATATATTATGAAATTTGAAATACGGAATTTTTAAATCTTGAAATATAAAATATATGAATAAAAATATTGCAAATTCGGTACATCTTGCCGATTTTCCAAAATACGATGAGCGATTGATTGACAAAAATTTGGAAGAATGTATGTTGCTTGCCCAGCAAATTTCGTCAATGATTTTGGCTTTGCGGCGCAAGGCAGAAAAAAAAGTACGCCAGCCGCTGCTCAAAGCCGTTGTTCCTGCAAATGACGCAAAAACATTCGACCAGATACAATATGTTAGCGATTTGATACGCAACGAAGTAAATATCAAGGAATTGGAAATTTTGCCGCCAAATGTTGAAATGGAAAATCTTGTAAAACGCATTAAGCCAAATTTTAAAACTCTTGGCAAACGATACGGCAAACTGATGAAAGAGATTGTAAAAGCATTTGAAACCTTTAACAGCCGTCAGATTTCTGAAATAGAAAAGACAGAAGCATATAAATTCGTTTTGCCGCAAGGCGAAAAAATCGAAATAGAAAGTTCTGATTACGAGATAATTACCGAAGATATGCCCGGTTGGCTTGTTAGCAATGAGGGCAATCTGACTGTTGCACTTGATGTTGAAGTTACGCCCGAACTTGAGCGTGAGGGCATAGCCCGCGAGCTTGTAAACCGCATTCAAAATATAAGAAAATCAAGCGGCTACGAAATTATTGACCGCATTATTATAGAAATTGAATGCAGCGACGAAATCGCCGCTGCAATAAAAGAATTTTCAGAATATATTTCAAATCAGGTTTTGGCAAATTCACTCACTTTTGCCAAAACGCTCACCGATGCCGAAGAACTTAATTTTGAAGATTATATTGTTAAAGTAAAAGTCAGAAAAGTTTGATTTTTACTTGATAACATTTACTACAAATTTTTCTGTGTATTTTTTATTCTGCTTCGGGTTTGGACTGTAAATCGAAATAATATACATTCCGCTTGGCAAGCCGCTGCAACTGATTATGCCGTCATCTTGCAAAGCATTTTCTTTAATTTTTATTCCACTGACGGAATAAATTTCGTATTGTGCACCATTGAAATTGGCAAGTGTAACTTGAAGCCGATTACCTTGACTGTAATATCTTACAGAAAACATTGCATCTACATCAGGCACAGGCGATTGTCCGCCCCAAATATATTCTGCATATTCAGGATGATCAACAAACGGATTCCGATTACCCTGAACATCATAAACCGCTTCGTTGCGATTTATTTCTTTCTCGCTCACTTGGTCTTGCCGATGCCATTTCATCAGCAAATCAATTGCGTAAGGAGTAAAAGTAGGATAAGTGTTGTTTTGAAGCATAGTCATTCCATAGGAAGTTGTCCATATCTGCGAGTAATCCTCATAGCAGGTAACCATATACATATAATCTCTGGCAAAATCGCCTTTGTATTCGTCTGCAGGCTCAAAAACATTGCCAGTATATTGCCCGTTATTAATAGGAATTCTGCTTTTGCCAACTTTTGAAACGCCATTATTAAATGTAACAGTTACACTCATATTAACTTCGCCCAAAGGATAATTGCTTTTTGCGTTATTTGCTTTCGCATTAGATGGATAAAGATTGTGATAGTCGCAGCCAATAGAATACCTGTCTTCCTGTCCGCTTCCAACCCCAAACCAACTTTTGGGCAAACTATGCTCGCGGTTCAGTGCATTAGTACCTGTACCTATCCACTCAGGTAATCTAATATCGGAATACATATCCCAGATATAAAGACCATCTGGAGTGCGGTCGTGTTCATTGAAAAAACTTCTTGCATTAAAATATTTCCCCTCCCAAACAGTGGGATTTTTGACAATTTGGAAAAGTGTGGTTTTCAATTCTGCACCTGATTTTCCTTCGGCATCATTGTAATAACCAACAGGGATTTGCGCAAAAATTATATTCTGCAAGCAAAACAATAACAAAAATAATGCTAAGTGTTTGATTTTAAATAATGTAATCATATTCATGATAGTTTTAAGGATTTAGGATTGCAAAAGTACATAAAAAATCGGTAATACAGATTAAAAAATAAATTAAAAACAAATATTGCTGATTTCTAATTTTCTCTTAAAAAATCAAAACATTCCCAAATTTCTTCTTTGGTTGCCTGCTGGTCAATTTTCGGCTGCCCAACTTGCGTAAGCAACACAAAATTAATTGTTTGCGCGGCGTTTTTTTTGTCGTGCAACATTATATTGTATAAAATCTCATAATTTTTGCACGAAAAATTTGGTTTTCCGTAAAATGTTTTTATTAAATAATTGATTTGTAATAAAATATCTTTTGGAAAATTATATTTCACAAAAGAAAGATAAAGTTCGCAAACCATTCCCCAAGCCACTGCATATCCGTGCAAAACAGGATTTTCTTTTGCAAAAAACGCCTCAAATGCGTGGGCGAAAGTATGACCGAAGTTGAGAATTTTGCGCTCCGAATTTTCTGTGAAATCTTGATTTATAATACTTTGTTTAAACAGAATATTTTTTTGCAGAAGAAAATCAAGTTCTGTTAAATCAAATTTTTCCAAATCAAAATTCAATGTTTCGTTCAAAAGCGCGTAACCGCTTAACAACGAATGTTTTAACATTTCAGCAAAGCCCGAAAGCAGATTTTTTGTATCTAATGTTTTGAAAAAATCCACATTAATTAATGTTTTTTCAGGTTTGGCAAACGCGCCGATTTCGTTTTTCAATCCGTTGAAATTGATTCCTGTTTTTCCGCCGTATGCCGCATCAACTGCCGCCAAAAGCGTTGTAGAGACATTCACAAAGCGCATTCCGCGTTTGAAAGTTGCCGCAGCAAAACCGCCAATATCGCTTATCATTCCACCGCCAACATTGACAAACAGCGATTTTCGCGTAGCACAATTTTCGCTCAAAAATTGCCAGATTTCCGTTAAAGTTTTAATGTTTTTATTTTCGTCGCCTGCGGCAATGATAATTTCTTTATAATCAACATTCTGCAAATTATTTTCGAGCAAAGGCAAACAAAATCGATGCGTATTTTTGTCAGTTAGAACAAAAATCGCATCGGGTTGAATTTGCAAAATAATATTTTTCAACTCAAAATTTTCCATAATTTTTCATTTTCAGGCGGCGGGGCAACAATTTCGATGTGCGTTTTAGCAACAGGATGCGTAAATTCCACTTTGCGAGCGTGCAAACAAATGCCGCCGTCTGCGTTGGAACGCGCAAAACCGTATTTCAAATCGCCTTTTATCGGGCAGCCAATAGCGGCAAGTTGCGCACGGATTTGATGATGACGTCCGGTTTCGAGTTTTATCTCGAGTAAATAATAAGTATCTGATTTTGAGATAGTTCGATACGAAAGTACAGCGTGCTTTGAGTTTTTTTGCGGTTTCAAACTTGCATACGATTTGTTTTGCTTTTCGTTGCGCGTCAAATAATGCTCCAAACGATTTTCCGCCGCAGGCGGCATATTTTTAACAATTGCCCAATAAGTTTTGTCAATTTGCTGAGTGCGAAACATTTCATTGAGCCGCTCAAGCGCTTTGCTCGTGCGTGCAAACAACACAACGCCGCTTACAGGACGGTCTATGCGATGCGGAACGCCAAGAAAAACTTCGCCCGCTTTTGAATATTTTTCCTTGATATACGCTTTTACAAGGTCGGAAAGCGATGTGTCGCCGGTTTTATCGCCCTGAACAATTTCCGAATTGGTTTTATTGACAGCGATAATGTGATTGTCTTCGTAAAGAATTGTCATTGTGTTATTTACAATTTTTTAATTTTTTAATTTTTATAACACAAAAGTAAATATTTTTTTAAAATACGGCAAAGATTTCATTCGCTTTTTTATAAAAAGAAAGCAAATAAACGCAAATTTTTCATCTGCGCCTATCTGCCTTACACCATAAATTAAAAATTAAATTTTTAATGAATTTCTATTGTACGCTGCTTTGCTTTGCGGTCTTCTATCTTAATTTTTGGAATTTCGATATGTAAAATACCGTTTTCCATTTTTGCTGAAATATTTTCTTTGTCGGCATTTTCGGGCAAAATAATGCTTTGCTCAAATTTTGAATAGTCAAATTCACGGCGCAAATAGCGGCTTTCGCTTGCATTAACAGTGTTTTCTGTCTTTTTTTCCATTGTAACAACAAGGTCGTTGTCTGTGTCGATATGCAAATTGAAATCTTCTTTTTGCGCTCCGGGAGCAGCAACCTGAACTTCAAAGTTGTTTTTATGTTCCAAAATATTAACAGAAGGCATATTTCTGCTCGAATTTACAGTATCCCAATTATTGCCCACAAACAAATCGTTGAAAACCGATGGCAACCAATTTTGATTTCTTCTTACAAGTGTCATAATTTTTTCTCCTATTTTTTAAAGTTATTAAAGTTATTATTAAATTTTACGCTTGTAAATAATCAAATCGTATTCCACTATAAAAAATATGACAAATTTTCCGATTTTTTACAAAAATCAAAATTTTAACTGACAAATTGACGTAAAAATTATTTCAAAGGCTGGATAAATTACCAATTTTTGACATTCCATATTAAAACAAAAGAAATTTGTAATTAGCTAACGCTGACCGTTGGTTCGATTTTATCATAACTTTTTTATTTTTTTTGTATTTTAAATGCTTATACTCACTTTCGCGGGATTACAAATCTTGTGAGACGAAGAAGTGTTGATTTTAAATAATATATTCCTTACGACCTTTGCGAAAAATCTTTGCGCCTTTGCGGTAAAAAGACTTTTAAAAACAATTCCAAATTATTTCATAAACACAAAATATACAGCCAGAATCAGACACACAAAGGCTGCGATATGATTCCAGTGTAATTTTTCGCTTTCAAAAGCCAACAGGGCAAAAATGGTGAAAACAACCAGGGTAATAACTTCCTGAATCACTTTCAACTGCATTAATGAAAATGGACCTCCATTGTCCCTAAAACCGATTCTGTTGGCAGGAACTTGAAAACAATATTCGAATAGAGCAATTCCCCACGAAAACAGGATAATGCCATAAAGAGGCAAGTTGTTGGTTATTTTCATATCCTGCAATTTCAAATGACCATACCATGCCAAAGTCATAAAAATGTTGGATATGATAAGAAAAACAATTGTATATGCGGCTTTCATTTTTTTTGTTATATTATTAATTTTATATGGCAAAATTATAATAAAAAAAATTTATTTGCAAAATAAACTTTAAGCTCTGATTGATTGCATAAAATCCGTAAATCGTAAATAATTTGTATTTTTGCAAACTAATATAAATGAAATGTCAAAATTATATGATTTTATATCCAAATTGTAAAATAAATATTGGACTTTATGTTACCGAACGGCGTGTTGATGGCTACCACAATATCGAAACGGTGTTTTTCCCTGTTGGCTTGACCGATGTTTTGCAAATTGAAGAAGCAGATGCCAAAAACAATTTTCGTTTTTCTATTTTGGGAAATAAAATTGAAGGAGAAGCAGAAAATAACTTGATAATCAAAGCATTGCGTTTGCTGCAAAAAGATTTTCATATTCCGCCGCTTGATATTAAACTGACAAAAAAAATTCCTACAGGTGCGGGACTTGGCGGCGGTTCGACAGACGGTGCCTTTATGCTCAAAGGACTTAACGAACTGCTTAATTTGAATATTTCGGACGAAAAACTTGAAATTTATGCAGCAAAACTTGGTGCAGATTGTCCGTTCTTTGTGAGCAACAGAGCGGTTTTTGCCGAAGGAACAGGAAATATTTTTACGCCAGTAAATATTTCATTACAAGGATATTGCATCGTAATAGTAAAACCTGATATTCACGTTTCAACCGCAGAGGCATACGCAGGGATAACTCCAAAAAAATCGGAATTTCAGTTGCGCGAGGCAATTTGCGAGCCGATAGAAAAGTGGAAAAATTTGATTTTCAACGACTTTGAAAAATCGGTTTTTGAAAAATTTCCTAAAATTGCAAAAATCAAACAGCAACTTTATGATTTAGGCGCACTTTACGCATCAATGTCGGGTTCAGGGTCTGCGGTTTTTGGAATTTTTGATAAACAGGTAAATTTTTCTAATAATATTTTTAAAAAATGTTTTTTAACAAATATTAAAATTTAACTTGCCTGTAAATATATTTTTATAATTTATTTATAAAAAACGTTAAAATATTCACTCTTTGGTACAACGTATAAAAATATACTGTATTTTTGCGTCTTAATATTAATAATTAAAAACTATAAAGTATGGAAATAGGACAATTAATTATCACATTACTGATTGGGGCAGTCTGCGGCTGGCTTGGAAGTAAAATTTTCAAAGGTAGCAGTTCAGGCTTGCTATGGAACATTATTATTGGAATCATCGGCGGCTTTTTGGGCGGCTGGTTGGTGGGAGGCGTACTCGGACTTGGTTTTAAAAACGTTTGGGTTAGCGCAATTGTTTACGGAGTGATAGGCGCTATTATTTTGCTATGGCTCTGGTCGTTAATTACGAAAAAGAAATAATTTTTTTGTAAAACGAAATCTTAAAAAAAGCGAGTATGAATTAACATACCCGCTTTTTTATGCAATTAAGCCTGAAAAAAATTACGACAAAGCCGCAATAGCCGCACCAATCAGATTTGGATTTTCCATTGGAGGAAAAATATCAACTTTTACGCCAACAGGCAATAATATTTTTAATTCTGCTTCAACCATATTTTTATAATTAGGCGTTTTCCAGAAAACACTTCCATCTACGGCTAAACCGATTTTTTTAGTATTTTCATCTTGTCTTACAAGTTCCTGCACCAATCCTGCGATAGAGGCAGCCACAAGTTTTGCCGACCGTTCGGCAAGTTGGCGGGCAACCTGCACTTTTTCATCGGCATCATCTTTACTTGCAATAAGTTGCGACAAATCATAACCGTCAAAATCGTATTTGATTTTTTCGTACATAAATACAGTTTTAAAAATCTCGCCCAAATATCCGCCCGAAATCGCTTTTTCAAAACGATGTTCACCTTTGTTGTTGGTCGTTGCATCAACCAAATTATCTATAACAGTCAGATATGGCGGATTGAAACCACCCGACTCCAAATTTACAGGGATACGACCTGTTTCTTTGCTGTTGAGTTTTTCAATTTTATCACGGCGCATAAGCGAAGCCATATTTGTTCCCGTACCAACAATTAAACCGATATAAGCGTCATATCCCTGTTCGCTCAAGCCTGCAAAAAGGCAAGCAACCGTATCGTTAATAACCTTGATATTTTTAAAATTAATATCTTGATTAGTATTCAGATGTTTTACCAGCGATTCTCCAACAATATTATTCGGATTATCCTTTTGTTTGTTGTCGCCCTGCATATCTGTAATAAAAATTTCTTTTGTCCAATGCAAAAGAATTGCATCTCCGTTGAGCCGCGCAGCAGCAGGATACGAAAAACAATAACCAATATTTGTTACGCTTTGGTCAAGTGTTTTAAGGCTGAAAATTGCTTCTGCCATTGCAGAATAAAGGTCGTGCTGCTTAAGCCCGTCCGTTTCTTTTGCCGAGAGCGGAATTTCTTTTATTTCCAAAATTTGTGGCTTTCCTTTTTTAAACTCCACAACAGCCGCTCTGAAATTTGTTCCGCCCCAGTCAAGCGCAAGCACTTTCCCTTCAGAAATGTTTTCACTTGGAACAATGTGCGTAGGAATTCCCAAAATTTCCATACCGTCTTTTTGAATGCCTTCTTCTATTTTTACCTGAAGACGATTGGCAATTACTTTTAATTCTTCGTGAGTTAAATCAAAAATATTTTTCATTTTTTATTTTTTTTAAAATTAAATTCTTTATTGTTTATTAACATTTTTACTTCCAATCAAAGCGTAGAAAAGCAAATATGCCAATCCGAGCAATGGAACAATGTACGACAGCATATAATTTTTACCCGACCAATCGACAATTCCGTTTTGCAACAAAGGCAAAATTCCTCCGCCGACAACCATCATCATAAATATTCCAGATGCTTTTTTTACAGATGCACCCAAGCCTTCAACTGCGAGGTTGAAAATTCCGCCCCACATTACCGAAGTGCAAAGCCCTACCAAAACAAACAGCAATGCATTAATAGGCACTGTTTGCATTGCAAATTTAAAATTGGAAAATACAGGCATTGAAACAATTATGCTTTGAGGTAAAATCATTGCCACGCCAACCAAAATTATCGCAGCAGAGGCAACGGCAGCCAAAAGAGCTCTTCCGCTAACTTTTGCCGCAATTCCTGCGCCTGCCAAACGTCCTATAAGCATCAAAAACCAGTAAGTAGCGGCAACTGTACCCGCTGCCGAAGGGTCTAATGCGCCGTTTTTAAGATTTTCCAAAAAGAATTTCATTGTTCCGGGAATGCCCACTTCCACGCCCACATAAACAAAAATACCTATTGCCCCAAGTACAAAATGACGAAATTTCCAAGGCGAACGTACTCTTCCGTCTATTTTTTCCACATTGGGATCTGGGATATGAATAAAATAAAGAATAATCGCCGACAGAGCAAAAATTCCCATTGCAATGTAAAGCACTAAATTAATGTCCGAAAAAGCAGTATTTTTTGTAACCGAACCAATCAACGCGCCCACAAGCACAGGCGCAATAGTGCCGAATAAAGAATTTAACGAACTGCCCCATTGCAGCAAAGTGTTTCCTTTTTTGCCGCCGCCGCCGATTTCATTCAACATCGGATTAACAACGGTGTTGAGCATGCAAACACAAAGCCCCGCCACAAACGCGCCAATAAGATAAACAGTTAGACCTACATTGTCGCTGGCAAATTTCCCTGAAAGGAATTGAATTCCTATGCCGAAAAAGCCGACAACAACTGCGATAAGCGCAGTTTTTTTGTAGCCGATTTTTTGCAGCAACATTCCCGCAGGGATACCCATCACCAAATAAGCAAAAAAGTTCATGAAATTGCCCAGCATACCGATAGTGTTTGAGCCTTCGTATTTACTCATCCAAATAGTGCCCGCAGGCGCAGCCAAATTGGTTACAAAACCAACCATTCCAAAGAGAAAGAACATTGTGATTATTGCCACAACGTTTGCATTTTTTTGTTTTTGTGCATTCATTTTATATTAAAAGTTAAATTAAAAATTTATATAACTAATTTTTATTTACGATTTGAGATTGTCCATAAAATTTTGTAATGAAATCCTGAATTTTTATTTTGACAGCGCAAATGTAAAGCAAAATTATGAAAAGTGAAAACTTTATTGAAATTTTTTTCTGCAAAATTATAAAATATTTTGTTGTTTTTATAATTTCAATCATACTAATGGCAATTCATTTTCTCCACTAAACCTTCCTCTAAAACAGAATCTTTTACAATATATTTTATTATTCTTATTTACTAATGCTATGAAATTGCTATTATTGCAACTCAAAAGAAGTAAAACAATAAAAAACAAACTCGATTTATTCAGTTTTTGGTTTATTTTTTTAGTATTGTCTTGTAATCAATGACTTCAGGAAAGTCTTTCGGATTATTTTTAAAATTGTTAATATTAAAATTTTCACACAAAATTAATGAAAATAATTTATAACAAACAAATTATTTTCGCACATTTTTCATTTAAAATTAGGTTGGCAACAAAAAAAGAATTATTTTTGTGCCTTTGATTTTTATCAAAATTATTTTAAAAAATGAAAAATAAGAAATATTATATTTTACTGATAATTAATCTTTTGTCTGTTTATGGTTTTTCGCAGGCAGGGACAGGGCTTTACAGATTTTTGGATTTTTCTCCTTCTGCTCGCACAACTGCTTTGGGCGGAATGAACGTGTCGCTTATAGATAACGACATTACTATGGCATTTGAAAATCCCGCGCTTTTGACCGAAAAAACGCATAATATGTTAAGTTTGAATTATGCTAATTTTCCCGCATTTATGTATGGAACAGCCAGTTACGGCTACAATCTCAATTCCCGAAATTATTTTAGCGGCGGAGTTCAATACGACGATTACGGAACTTTGCAGGGTAAAAATGAATTTAATCAGAACGAAGGCGCGTTTTATGTTAAAGATATTGCGCTTTACCTTTCTTATGCGCGAAAACTTTCTGAACTTTTAACCATTGGAGCAACTTTCAAGCCGATTTTTCTTGTTGCCGAGCAGCGCACAAGTTTTGGTTTGGGCTTTGATGTGGGAATGAGTTATTTGAATAGCGATAAAGATTTTTCGGCGGGGCTTGTTTTCAAAAATATTGGCGTACAACTCAAAGGTTTTTATTCTGACGAAACAGGGCAATTCACAGAATCTCTGCCATTTAATATCGAAGCAGGATTGTCGTGGAAATTGCGCCACGCTCCGCTTCGTTTTTCTTTTACTTTGCACGATTTACAGCGTTGGAACTTGAGTTATCGCATTGACAATCAGCGCAATTTGGAAAATACAAAAAAAATTAATTTTGTTGATATGGCTTTTCGCCATACAATTATCGGGGTTGAATTTGTGCCGTCGAACAATTTTTATGTTGCTTTGGGTTATAATCATCGCCGCGCTGCCGAATTCCGCGCTGCAAATTTCAAATCGCTGTCGGGTTTTTCAATCGGCGCGGGAGTAAAAATTTCAAAATTCCACGCTGCATTCGGTATGGCGCAATATCAAGCGGGACTGAATATCTACCATCTCTCGTTGGCGACCTCTTTGGAAGATTTTGGATTGTAAATTTTTTTACTAAAATAATAAAATATTTCCGAAAATTTTCTTGTGTAAGCAATTTTTTTTTACTACTTTTGCACTCCTTTTAATTTTGAATTAAATGGAACTTTATTTTTTTTATAATCATCAAAAACACAACTAATTAAGTATTATGTCAGAAGAAAAAACAAGATACAGTGATGCGGAATTGGAAGAATTTCGTGCAATAATTGAAGAGAAACTCGCAAAAGCACAACGAGAATATGACGGCTTGCGCAATGCATTGAATAATATGGACGGAAATGATGTTGTAGATACCTCTCCAACATTCAAAGTGCTTGAAGAAGGCGCATCAACGCTTTCCAAAGAAGAAATGGGCTTGCTCGCTCAACGTCAGAAAAAGTTCATTCAGAATTTGCAGGCTGCGCTTGTCCGCATCGAAAATAAAACTTACGGCATTTGTCGCGAAATGGGAAAATTAATTCCAAAAGAACGTTTGCGTGCCGTTCCACATGCCACTTTAAGCATTGAGGCAAAATCGAAATAATTTTTCAGATGAATCAGAAAAAGTCCATTACTATTAAAGTTATATTGTTGATTTTCACAATTTTGTTGATTGACCAAATTTTGAAAATTTACATTAAAACCAATTTTCGCTTGTATGAGAGCGTGCGCGTGTTCGATTGGTTTCAAATTTCTTTTACAGAAAATCCGGGTATGGCTTTTGGTTTGGAATTTGGCGGAGTAGTGGGGAAATTGTTTTTAACGCTTTTTCGCATTGTTGCAGTTGTGATTTTGGGTATTTTTATTCGTAATTTGATAAAATCGGGCGCACGCAGCGGATTTATTCTTACGATTGCGCTGGTTTTGGTTGGCGCAGCAGGAAATATCATAGATTCAGTATTTTACGGAGTTTTTTTTAGCGAAAGTACAACAGAAACTGTTGCGCAATTTCTTCCATTAGGTGGCGGTTACGCGCCGTTTTTGCAGGGCAAAGTTGTTGATATGCTGTTTTTCCCGATTATTAGCAGCGGTTCAAAAGTCATATTTTTCAGTCCTGTTTTCAATATCGCCGATTCGGCAATCACAGTGGCAATTTTTCTGATAATTTTTTTCTTTTTAAAAGATTTAAATAAGAGCTTGGAAAAGAAAAAATAATTTTCTGATAATTTTTTTTCAAAATAATTTTACCGTTTGTATTTTTTATTGTATTTTTGCAAAAGATTTTGCAGGATTATATAAAAATCCTGTTACAATAAATTCATAAATAATTGTATAAATTATATTTAGTAATTAATTGATTCGATAATTTTTGAAATTTGAAATAAAATAATCGGTTATATCGCATTGTTAAAGAGATTGGAAAATTCAACATTTAATTAAAACCGGAGCAAATTTGATTTTCAATGGCGGGCTGCGCCTTTCAAAGGTAAGTTTTTATAACTCAGCAGATTACAAAGAAAGTTAAAACTCCAAATCCTTTCATTAAGGAATTTTCTCAATAAAATAACAATGCGCTTTTTTGAGACTAAAACTTAAAATTAATGATATGAATACAACGCTTGAAAATTTGGAACTATTGCGCAATGCAATGAAAATCAACAATATAGGAGCGTATATTGTGCCGGGAACAGACCCGCACGCAAGTGAATATATTGCCGATTGCTGGAAAGAACGTGAATGGATTTCGGGCTTTAACGGCTCAGCAGGAACGGCAGTTGTAACATTGTCAAATGCCGGACTTTGGACAGATTCCCGGTACTTTTTGCAAGCAGCAAATCAACTCAAAAACAGCGGCTATGAACTTATGAAAGACGGTTTGCCGCAAACTCCGAATATAGTTTCGTGGCTGGCTGCAACTTTGAATAAAGGCGAAAAAGTTGCTGTAAATCCGCAAATGTTTTCTTATAATGCATATCAAAAATTGAAAGCGGAGTTGGAATTTAATTCTCTTTGCCTTGTTTCAATCGACTTAATATCAGATATTTGGACAGACCGTCCCGCAATTCCTAAAAATCCCTGTTTTGTGTATGATATTGCATACGCAGGTCAGTCAACAACAGAAAAACTTGCGGCTGTCCGCGCCGAATTGGCAAAAGCGCACGCCAATGTTTTTGTAATTTCATCGCTTGACGATGTTGCGTGGCTTTTCAACATTCGCGGTAATGATGTGGATTTCAACCCTTTAACTATTGCTTACGCTGTAGTTGAAGAAAACAATGCAACTCTTTTTATTGACGAAAAGAAAATTACAGCGAAAGTTGCCGCTTATTTAAAATCTGAAAATATTGATGTAAAACCTTATCTTTCAATTTGTTCTGAATTGCAAAAACTTTCTGCGGATAAAGCGGTTTTTATTGATGGAAATAAACTTAACGAACAACTTTTTGAATCAATTCCTGCAAAATGTGCAATTCGCAATGCGATGTCGCCTGTTTTTAAACTCAAAGCAGTGAAAAACGATGTTGAAATCAAAGGAACTCGTGCGGCAATGATAAAAGACGGCGTGGCTTTGGTTAAATTTTTTAAATGGTTTGAAGAAAGCGTTCGCAAGCAGGAAGAATTGAGTGAAATAATTATTGCTAACAAACTTCACGATTTCAGAGCGGAACAGCATAATTTTATTGGCGAAAGTTTTGAAACAATCGCAGGTTATGCAGAACATGGCGCGATTGTGCATTACAGCGCAAAGCCCGAAACCGATAAAAGAATTGTTGCAAAAGATATTTTGCTGCTCGATTCGGGTGGACAGTATTTTGAAGGTACAACCGATATTACACGCACTATTGCTGTGGGCACTCCTTCGATAAAGCAGAAAAACGATTTTACACTTGTTCTCAAAGGACATATTGCACTCGCAACTGCTATTTTTCCTGCTGGCACGCGCGGCTCACAACTTGATATTCTCGCCCGCAAAGCAATGTGGAACGAACATATTAATTACGGACACGGCACAGGACACGGCGTAGGACATTTTCTTTGTGTCCACGAAGGTCCTCAAAATATCCGTATGGAAGAAAATCCAACGGTTTTGCAAGTGGGAATGATACTTTCGAATGAGCCCGGACTTTACCGCACAAATGAATACGGTATTCGCATCGAAAATCTTGTGCGCGTTGAAGAGGCAGGAAATTCAGAATTTGGACAATTCTTAAAATTTGAAACACTCACGCTTTTCCCAATCGATATGCAAATGATAAATATTGATTTGCTTTCATATAAAGAAATAGAATGGATAAACGCTTATCATTCATTTGTTTATGCAAAACTTATTCCAAATCTTTCAGAAGAAGAACGGGTTTGGTTAAGTAAAATGTGCGAACCGATAAGGAAATAAAATTTCACTTTACCGAAACAATTTTATCAACTACAAATTCGCTTACCCCGCGCCACGGTAGCGGCGCGAGGTATTCTTTGTAGTGAAGTTCTACTTCTTTTCCGCTATAAAGCATCAGCGAATCGGCAATAGCATCATTGGTAACAGAAAATTGAAATTCATTGCTCTGAATCGTTGTAGTGCCTGCCGATTTGAAACCTGTCTGAATTAATCTGCCTTCATAGGTTTTAAAAATATAACCTTTATGAACAAAATAATTCAATTCGCCCGCTTTTACTCCATCTCCAAAAACAAAAAAGTAACGAACATAAATAAAAATTGTTAAAGCAAGAACAATTATTAAAATAGCGATAGCAATAACTTTCTTTTTCATATTTTTATAAATTTTTATTTTAAAAAATAAAATTAAATTGACAGCATTTGCAGTACTTTCAGTTCCTCTTCATCAACGTTTTTATCATCTTTAATTGCTTTTGTAAAAGGTACATACACAATTTCATCATTTATAATTCCAATCATCACATTACGCTGTCCTTCTTTTAATGCCTCAATTGCTGCCGCGCCCATACGGCTTGCAATAATGCGGTCTTGAGCGGACGGCGAACCGCCGCGCTGAATATGCCCAAGAATCGTTACGCGAACATCGTATTCGGGATGTTCGATACGCATACGTTCTGCCAAACCGTTTGCGCCGCCAGTAACTTCACTTTCGGCAACAATTACAATGCTGCTGTTTTTCGATTTGCGGAAACCGTTGCGAATCAATTCATCAAGTTGGTCAACTTTTGTTTCACGTTCGGGAATAATTGCCGCTTCTGCACCAGATGCCATTGCGCTGTAGAGAGCCAAAAAACCCGCATCGCGCCCCATAACCTCGATAAAAAATAGCCGCTCGTGCGAAGATGCAGTATCGCGGATTTTATCAACCGCATTTATAATAGTGTTCAGAGCCGTATCGTAGCCAATAGTTGTATCTGTTCCACAAAGGTCGTTGTCGATAGTTCCGGGTAGCCCTATAATTGGAATATTATATTCCTGCGCAAAAATTCGTGCACCTGTAAAAGTGCCGTCGCCGCCGATAACAACCAGCGCATCTATTTGATGTTTTAAAATATTGTTGAAAGCAATTTGTCTGCCTTCGGGAGTTTGAAATTCTTGCGAACGGGCGGTTTTGAGAATCGTCCCGCCGTGTTGAATAATATTACTTACATTTTCCGTATGAAAATCAACAATTTCATCGGCAATAAGTCCTTTATAGCCGCGATAAATTGCTTTAACGCGCATTCCATTGTGGATAGCGGTACGCGTAACCGCACGAATAGCGGCGTTCATTCCGGGCGCATCGCCACCAGAAGTAAGTACGCCGATAGTTTTAATTTCGTATCTCATTTCTAAATTCCAAAATTATTCCTTTTATTTTTTATTTTATATTTTAAAAAAAATTACAATCCATTTTTGCGCATCATTACCTCTATTTGCTTGTTCCACACCAAAATAGCGTCTTCTTCTTCCCCTTCTGGCGTAAAATCTGTAATGTGCAGCACCATATCATTTGTCAGTTCGTTAATACTCAAACGCATTTCAAAAAAAGCGTCAGTTCCTTTATCTTCTTCCCATTGCAAACGAATGTAATTAAATGGTTTTAAGGCAATTACATTTGCTTTTTGCTCATATCCGTCCCAAAGAAACGAATAAACTGTGTTGGTTTCTGCCACAACATTATCGGCAAACCATTCAGCCATACCCGCAGGCGTTCCCACTGCAATCCAAACTACATTCAATGAAGGATTTTTAAGGTTAAATTCCAATTCTATTTTTGACTTTTTCATAATATTTTAAAAATTATTAAATTAGAAAAAGGAAAGATATGTTTCAAATTATTATTTTTATCAAATAATAATCAATAATTGCCAAAAAAATGTCATTTTAAACTTTCTTTTACAAAGCAAAATGGCAAAAGTTGTTGTGCTCCCTTGATATGAAAAATTTCTTTTGTTCCAAAAAGATAAATGTCAATAGGTTTCCCAAAACGCACTTCGGTTTCGACCAACACCTGACGGCACGCACCGCAAGGAGAAATTGGCGTATCCAAAAAATCTCCTTTGGTGTAAGCAGCTACTGCAATGGCAGTTACTGCCGTTTGAGGCTGTTGAGAATTTGCGTAAAACATTGCAACACGTTCGGCGCAAAGCCCAGACGGATAAGCGGCATTTTCCTGATTGCTTGCCGAAAAAATCGTACCGTTTTCGAGCAAAATAGCCGCGCCTACTTTAAATCCTGAATATGGTGAATATGAGGTAATTACAGCAGATTTTGCCCTGCTTATCAAATTTTTAATTTCAAGGTTTAGTTCATCAAAAGTATATATATTTATCTTTGTTTCAATGCTTTGCGATTTCATATAATAAAATTTTTTATAAAATTAATTCGGCAAAGATAAAAATATTTTTTATAAAATAAAACTTGCAGAAACAATTTTTTCTATTTCTGCAAGTTAAAAAATATTAATTACTTAAATCCGCGCCTTAATTGCTTTGCTTTGCTGTTCATAACCGGGCTTGTCCAGCAAAGCGAACATATTTTTTTTGTACGCCTCAACTCCCGGCTGATCAAAAGGATTGACACCTAGCAAATAACCGCTAATGCCGCACGCACGTTCAAAAAAGTAAATCAATTGTCCGAGATAATATTCGTTGAGCAACGGAAGTTCGATTTTCAGTTGCGG
>JGI20171J29575_12612506_pt1 | contig 17484 bp, 15 predicted proteins | sample TergutNc150P4_FD_29575 | JGI IMG/M metagenome (IMG submission 29575)
GAAAAACAACTGGGTGATGTTGGCGGAAAGAATGCACAGCGCATTGAAGATGATCTTAAGAATGGGAAAGATCCCGCTGCTTGGCTGGGAACACAATCCGGCCCAACATTTTTAGGCCATCCGGCCAATACCAAAAATTCTGTTTGGGATAAAGCGCTACGCGAGTTGCAGCGTGCTTATTCAACTCGGGCATATTTAAAAGAATGGTATGAAACCTTCGAAAATTACTATAACTCTGCTATGGAATTTGAAAGAGAGATGTACGAATCTGGCGAGCTTAAAGAAGATTCTTGGTATCGAGAAGGTATGACTTTTGAAGAGTACCTGGAAGCTAGGATGGACAATTATAACATGGGCTTGGGTGGAAGGGGTTAATCCCGAAACAAGGAGGTCTATTCATGCCTAAAGTAATCCCATTGTTCCCCGGTTCGGCAGATAAGCCCAAAGAATCACAGGAACGGTTTACCCGCCGGAAGGACGGGCTCTATCAGCTTGAACTTAGGTATGATCTGCCGGACGGAACAAAGAAAAAAAAGTCATTCTACGGGAAGACGCAAAGCGAAGCGCTTGAAAAACGCAAAGCGTTTGAGCGGGTGCTTGATACGGGACAAAATGTAGCAAAAATGAACATATCCGTCGCCGCATGGGTGGAGCAATGGTTGGTAACGATCCGGAAAAAATATGATGGAAAGCCAACCACCCGAACGTATAATACGCACAAAAGAGAATCTAACAGGCTCGTTTCGGCTGTTGGTAAAAAACAGCTTCGCGATGTCGTTAGGAGCGATATCGAATCCATCCTTTATACGCGGTCAAATATGAGTAAAAAAACAATTCGGCAAACATATAACACGCTGCGCGCCATTTTTGAAACTGCGCGCGGCGATCGTATCATCACATACAATCCCTGTGATGGCATAACGCTCCCTGTTGGTACAGAAGGGTCGCACAGGGCGCTCACAACATTCGAACGCAAGCTTATCACCTCGACATGGCAAGATCATAGAATGGGTCGCGCGGCGATGCTCATGATGTATGCGGGCCTTCGTTTTGGCGAAGTTGCCGCACTGCGTTGGGATGATATAGATGCTTCGCATATTCATGTTCACGCGGCGGTTGCTTATGAAAGCAACCAGCCGATTGAAAAGGATACAAAAACAAAAGCCGGGAAACGCTCCATACCGATTGTGGCGCCTTTACTCACAGTGCTGGCAGCCAGACCTCTGAATGGGTCGGAATATGTATGCACATCGACAAAGGGAACGCAGTTATCCAAAGCGGCGCGCGAATGTGGTTGGGAAAGCTTTTTGTATCGTTTAAGTGTAAAAAACACCGGATGTGAAAAACACTGGTGCAAACGAAAGGATATCAAGTGGGCGCCCGTTGAGATACGTACCCATGATCTTCGCCATACATATTGCACCATGCTTTATGATGCGGGGGTCGATGTGAAACGGGCACAGGAATTGATGGGGCACAATGATCTATCTGTCACTATGAAAATCTATACGCATTTGAGTGAAGAAAGAAGTGCCGCATCGGATAAGGCGCTTCACTCATATTTTGATTCTTTTGCGGATGTCGGTAAAAGTGTCGGTAAATCTCGCCGTTACTATCTGAAAAAGCCTTTAAAATAGCCATTTTTTGACCATTTGACTGTTTGCCTGTTTAGCAAATCGCGTCCCTCAAACAGGATGCCGCCCTCGTCACCCTGCTCGATACCGCCGATGATATTCAATAAGGTAGATTTGCCCGAACCTGACGGCCCAAGCAGAATGCAAAGCTCACCTTTCGGGATAACACAGTTGATCCCTCTGAGAACCTCTGTTTTCGTTTTGTCTGTGCCGTAGAATTTATGCAGATTTTTGATTTCCAGCATGGCGTTTTCTCCTCTCAATGCCGCGCTTCATTTAACGCATCTCCAAAAATATAAGAAATAAGGCTGTTTGTAATTAAATCCACGGTTTCCGGCAAATCGTCTTCCGTCATTAAATCGCTGCTCCTCATCAAAAACAGCGCGTGTACATAATTATGAACAATACCGGGTTTTATTTTTTCTGTGTTTATTCCCGCTAACCGCAACAGCCCTCCAAACAAGTCCGCTTCCATTTGCTTGAACGATTGCAACTCATGGTTCGGAACAGCCTCCAAAAGCATGACGATGTCAGGTTCGTTTTGAATGAAGAAAGCCATTTCCGGCATCGTAAAAAGGCTTTTCAAAAAATTATGCGCGTTTAAACGCAGGGCGTCTCCGTCCGAAGTTTCGCTGAAAATGATTTGTCTGGCTTGCGTAAAAGTATCGTGATGAATTTTTTTTATGAACGCGTATAGATACTTTTCTTTAGATTCAAAATGCTGATAAAAAGTCCCCTTTGCCATGCCCGAAACTTTGGCGATGTCGTCAACGCTGACTTTCCGTATGCCGTGTGAAAGTACAGCGGCCTTTCCTTTTTCAAGCAGCCTTTGACACTGCGCGCATTTTTCCTGCTCCGTCAACGCTCTTGGCATAAGCTTATCTCCAATTGTGACTTTTATTTCTTTTTGGTCACTACGGTTAGTATAAACTCAATCGGCTTTGCTGTCAATAGAGCACAACAAAAAAGGCCCGCGCGGGGTTCCCTTGAGAAATTCCCCTCTGCCCAAACCCCTTGACAAAACGAAATAAACCGCCTATACTGTTAACACTGTTAAATATTCTTTGTGTTTATTGCTAACAGATAAGAGGTTGAAGATATGGTAACGGAAAGCGAAAAGAGCGGCATGCGCTATATTGAAAAGGCGATTCACTCTTTTAGTGAAATGCTGGCAAGCAACCAAAAAGATATGATGACAGATTTCAATCGCGCAAACAAGGGTGAACTTTTTGTTTTGCATTTCTTGGCATTGCGCAACGCTGAGGTGCTTCCCTCCGAACTCTCCGCGGCATTGCGCAGCAGTACGGCGCGAATATCCGCATTGCTGGGCGCGTTGGAAAAAAAGGGACAGATCGAACGCGACATTGATAAAAGCAATCGCCGCAACATTCTTGTGACGATCACCGATGCCGGACGAGAGAGAATTGAAGTTGAAATGACGAAAATACGAAAAACCATGACACAAATATTTACCGAAATGGGTGAAACGGATACCGAGGCGTTTATCAGATTGTTTAAGCGGTTTTTCATCATTTCGCAAAAGTATATGGTTGATTGCGCGGAAGATGAAAACGGATGCCGGAACGGATGGGAAGAGCAATGAGAATCTACCTATCCTCTTTTGTGCGGACTTTTGCGTCCGCATAAAAACAACCCCGCTGCCAACAGGGTTTACGAAACTGCCAGTAAGGAGGAAATCTCTATGTCGGTAATACAGGTTACACATCTGACAAAGGATTACGGTCATAACCGAGGGGTTTTCGACGTTTCTTTTGAGGTGCGAAAGGGCGAAGTTTTCGGCTTTCTCGGCCCCAATGGGGCAGGCAAAACCACAACCATCCGCCACATTATGGGCTTCTCCCGCCCTCAGTCCGGCCAAACGTCAGTTAAGGGTCTGAGCAGCTGGGAAAGGCACTATGAAATTCAAAAAGATGTAGGGTATCTTCCCGGGGAGATTGCCTTACCGGAACATTTAACGGGAACACAGTTTATCAAAATGATGGCCGAGCTTCGCGGTATGACAGATATGTCTTACACGAACCAGCTTATAGAGCGGTTCGCCTTGGAAGCGTCCGGCGGGCTGAAACGGATGTCGCTGGGAATGAAACGTACGCTGGCGGTAATCACCGCCTTTATGCACGATCCGGCGATTCTGGTTCTTGATGAACCTACCAGCGGGCTTGACCCCATGATGCAGGACACGTTTATACAGTTTATTAGGGAAGAAAAAAAGCGGGGCAAAACGATCCTGCTGTCCTCCCATATCTTTTCCGAAGTGGACGCGACTTGCGACCGCATTTCTATTCTCAAAGAGGGCAGATTGGTTTCTACTTTCGTGGCTGATGATTTGCGGCATGCCGAAAGCAAGGAATTTAAGATAGAGTTTTCCACCAAAGAGGATTTTGAAAGGTTTCGGGAGCAGGTGGAATATCCGAAAAGATTTCATGTTGTTTCAGTCAAGCGCCACGGCAATCAGGTGAAAGTCGCAATCAACGATCAAGGGATAAACGAACTCATAGCGGTTCTTTCGGAGTATTCCTTAAATTTCTTTACGGAAATCAAGTTTACGCTGGAGGACTACTTCATGAAGTTTTATAACCGCAACACAAAAGTGGAGGGAGAGACTGTAAATGCCGTTCATTGAAATCAAACATATAACGAAAGACTACGGCGAGGGGCGCGGCAATTTTGACATCAGCCTTTCCATAGAGCGTGGAGAGGTGTTTGGCTTTATTGGCACAAACGGTTCGGGGAAAACGACCCTTATACGCCAGATGATGGGTTTTTTACATCCGGATAGCGGCGGTATAAAAATCAATGGGCTGGACTCTTGGAATGATTCTGCCAAAATAAAAAAGCTGGTCGGATATGTTCCCGGTGAGATCGCCTTCCCTGACGCCCCCACGGGAACTGAGTTTCTAAAGCGGCAAGCAGCGCTTTTAGGCCTGCGGGACATGCGCTTTGCGGATGAAATCATACAAAAGCTCCAGCTTGACCCTACCGCCGCTCTAAAACGGATGAGCAAGGGTATGAAACAAAAAACAGCGATTGTCGCCGCGTTTATGACCGATTCCGAAATTTTCATTCTGGATGAACCCACCACCGGACTTGACCCGTTAATGAGAACCGAGTTTGTTGAACTCCTTAATGAAGAGAAAAAAAAAGGCAAAACCATCTTCATGTCCAGCCATATGTTTGAGGAAGTGGAGGATACCTGCGACAAGGTTGCGCTCATCAAAGACGGAAAAATTATCGCGGTAAAATCCACGCTGGAAATCAAGCACAATCAAAACAAGGCTTACAAGATTGAGTTTGAAACCATTGACGAGTATCTTCGCTTTACAGGAGAGCGTTTTGACTTCGCCGAGCAGCGGGAAGCGAAAAATCAGGTGATCGTCAAAATCCATGACACGGATATTAACCGCTTTCTCTCCGCGTTAAAAGGCTACCGCCTGAAATTTATCACCGAAATCAAATACTCTCTTGAACAGTATTTCAAGAGCCTATATTAAGGAGGTAACGAACAATGTTCAGTAAAACAATTTTTAAGCAGACACTTACACAAAACTGGAAGCTGTGGGCGGCTTTTACTGGCTTGACAGCGATTATGAGTGCCGTCATTATCGCGGTTTACGATCCTAAAATGATTCAGCGTATGATGGATATGGTAAAGGATATGCCAGGCATTGCCGATATGATGGGCGACCGATTGAATGAAACAACGTCATTGCTGGGTATGCTGGGCGAGAGCTTCTACAGTATGCAGGGTATTTTACTGCCGCTTATTTTTGTAATCATGACCGCGAATACGCTTGTCGCGTCACAAGTTGACCGTGGCTCAATGGCCTACATTCTTTCCACGCCGATTCAACGTACAAAAGTTATCCGCACACAGGCACTTTACTTGATTACAAGCATTTTGTGTATGTTCTTGGCAGTGACCCTCGTCGGGCTTGGTACGGTTCAAATCGCTCACAACGGGCTTTGGGGGCAAGCCTATACCGCCGACGTGAAAGCCGCGTCCGATACGCTGGGTGTTGACAAGGAAGCTGCCGCCAATGATCTTACACTGATCTTGAACAGTCCCGACGCTATCAAAGCCGGAGCGCGGGCGCGAGAAATTGATGAAGATGTTTACACGGCTTATTTGAATTTGAAACTAAGCGAAAAGGCATACGGAGCAGCCGCTGAGGTTTTGGGGCTTGATATCCATACGGTAAGCGCCGATCCCACCCTCATAAAGAACGATGAAGCGGCGCTAAAGGCAGCGGCAGGTGTCATGGGTTTGGAGCCTATGATGTATGGCGCAATGCTGAATCAAGCGATTGCTCAAAAAGACATGGCCACAGAGCAGGCAAAAGCAATGCAGGAAAAATTGATGGCGGGCATTACCGCCGCCGCAGCGCAGCTGAACATGGAACCGGGCGACCTTGCGACCAGCATGGGAAAAATCAAAGGTGATTCCAAAGCAATGCACGCTATGATTTCCGCTTCTGGCCTGCCGGAGGGAATGGTTGCGGGTATCCTCAACCAGCAGTTGGCAGGGGATGAAATTAGCCTTGACAACGGCATAAATTTCAAACTGGGCAATTATCTGCTCTTAAATCTTGGCGCGTTTCTTTTGATTTTTGCCATAGCGAGCATTTCATTCCTGTTCTCTTGTGTGTTCAATTTGACCAAAAACTCGTTAGCGTTGGGCGCGGGTATTCCGATTGCCTGCCTTATATTCCAAATTATGGCAAAGGCCAGCGGCAGCCTTGATAACTTTAAGTACCTTTCGCTGAACACATTGTTTGACCCGCGCGCCATAACAAGCGGCGGTACATTCTGGCCGCAATTCACGGCATTGGCGCTCCTTGGCGCGGCGTTATACGCACTTGGCGTTACGGTGTTCAAGGAAAAGGATTTACCGCTATAAAAATATCGCCGTACGAAGCGTTATCCGCCGTAAGTCAAGCGCCCGTTTCTGTTCGCGGCAATCCGCGAACGCCATAGTGCCGGTTTGCATTTCGCGCCTCCGGCACCGTTTATCCGGGAGGTTTTTGCCCCTCGCCCGGGGAAGAGGCGCGGGCATCTTCAACCTTGCGAAGAAACAGCCGCGAAATTTTTCATTTTGTCAATTTTCGACAAAATTTTTCCTTTACATTTTTCAAATATATGCTATGATACCAATGGTTTCATAAATCATCAGGGGTGCGGAATGGATACATTGCCGACCATGTTTTACGCTTTCGTGAACGCCTTGCTTCAATGCCAAGAACCGGATATGCTGGCGCTGGACGGTCTTGAAGGTGACACGCGCAAATTGGCTGAGTCGCTCAATACGCTTGCGCACAGGCTTTCTACATCACACGCATATGCCGCCGCGCTCGCGCGGGGAGAGCTTTCCTGCACGCTTGAGGATGAAAGCTTATTCTGCCAGCCCCTCAATGCCTTGCACGCAAGGCTTAACCTGCTTACCTGGCAGATGCGGCAGGTTACCGCGGGGGATTCCGATCAGCGCAGATTTTTCTGGGACGAAACAGCCGGGGCGCTTGACGCCCCGGCGAACGGGACCGCGCGCGAGCGCATGAAGGATATTGATCTTGATGAGCAAGGCGCGCGGCAGAGCGACGCGCTCGCGCTGTTCGTATACTTGACCAACTCGCTCAAGCTGGGCGTCGTCATCGCGGACAAGAGCACGCATGAGATATTGTTTGCCAACGACAAGGCAAATGAGTTTTTTTGCGATGAGCTTAAAACCTGTCTCCATGGCCAGGCGTCGGGCCGGCTGCGCCAGGCCATCATTGAATATGAATGCAGGAAAGACGGCCCGTACCGATGGGAGTTGACCTGCAACCAAAATGCCCTGTTTTACCAGGTAGAGTCGTACGCGCTTGATTGGCACGGAAAACATACCTGCGCGCACATCATTGAAGACGTCACGCAGAAAACGGCGCAGACATCCGCGCTCATCCAGGACCTTTACCGCGACGACATGACCGGCCTATACAACCGGCGCTTCTGCATCAAAGAGATCAACGAGCTTTTATCCGGCGATACCTTGTTCACCATTTGCTACTTTGACATCGACGATCTAAAATCCGTAAACGACAGGTTCCTCCATTCCGAGGGAGACGCGTACATTAAGCTGGTCGTGAATACGGTAAAACGCTCCATACGCATGGAGGATATCTTTGCCCGTTTGGGCGGTGATGAATTTTGCGTCCTCTTCCGCGGCACGCCCAAGTCCGTCGTGGAGGATAAGTTCGCGTCCATCTCCGCTATGATCAGCGCGAACTCATACGCCGTAAAGCCTTATGGCACCGCCATCAGCTACGGCGTGCTGGAGGTCGCCGCCGGAAGCGGGCTGGATGTCGAGACGCTGCTGCTCTTGGTGGATAAGCAGATGTACACGAACAAACGAACCCATAAGCTCACGCCGGAGAATGGCCGGAAAGTCAAACTGAATCATCCCTTGAAATAAACGGGCGTTTCATTCCGCGGCGCTTATGGCCTATCGCTATTCAATTGCTATCTTCACGCCATTATGCTTGTTCACGTTCATCCGGATCTGGGAAAAATCCGTGATCTTTTCGCCAAAGAGCGTAATGTTGCGCAGGACAATGTCATCCACATTGTACGCCTTGCGGAATGAGAAAATACGGATAGCGCTTTCCACCCCGTCAAGCACGGTGACGCCGTCAAACGTTACACGCCGGATGTTGCCGCGTTCGGCTGTCTTCGACCACTGCGATTTGGTGGTTGTCAGGTCTATGAGGAAGTTGGCGCCGTCGCCCCGGCCCATTTGCGCGTCCTCCACCACAATATTTTCAAACAGCACATCCTGCACCAGCGCGTTGTCGCTGTTGTGGATAGACATCACCGGCTTGTGGAAGTTATGCAGCACCGTAATATCGCGGAACGTGATCCGCTCTATAACGTCCGCGCGCGTCTCGTAGCCGATCTCGCAGCTCTGCGCCAAATCGGTCCACAGCACACAGTTTTCAAACGCAATGTCCCGCGCGTCGCCGTCATATCCCTTTACCACCAGGTTATCGTCCCATCCGCGCACGAAGCAGTCGCGCACCTGTACGCGTTCGCAGGATTGAATGGTAATGCCGTCGCTGTTGGCGCGCGCGCCCACGATTTTCACGCCGTCCACGACGACATCCCCGCTCTTGCAGAGGTTCAGCGTCCACGCGGCAGGGTCAAGGATGGTGACGCCCTCAATCGTGATATGATCCGAATGGGCAAAATCAATGGGCACGAGAATATCCTTCCACCGGTCGAACGTGCTGCCGTCAAGGATACCCGGGCCCGCGACGCGTACATTTGTCACGCCGTCCGCGTGAATCGCGCCCCGCAGCACGCACCCCTCGTCCAAATACACGGTCTGCCCGCTCTGGGGCCTGACAATGCCCGCCTCGTGCAGCCCGGCGCCAAAGTATATCACGCCGGGATCATTGGGGTCGGGTTTTTCCGTGTCCGGCGCGGCCGCGAACAGGTGCAGCGCGCCCCGCACCTGGCCATTGTACTCCACGGTGACATTGGCCGGCCCCTCCAGCGCGAAGCGCACCCGGTCCCCTTCCACGGCCGGCGTGATGCCCAGCGAAAGAGGCCGAACCACCGCGGTCTCAAGCGGCACGCCCGGAAAGCATACCTCTACCTCCGCAGGGCCGTCCAGCACGGTTACGGCCACCGGCGTTGTATCGAGGATGGGCCGCGAAGTCCACTCGCGCCGATGGTTGACGGCCGTGTCGATCACTTCTATGGCTTCGCCGTTCAACCACACCTGGCAGCTTTCGCTTGCCCGCGCCCGCGCGGGAAACGGCAGCAAGAACGGGAGGCACAATAGCAGCAGGCTACGCGCGTGTACGCGCGGCGAAACCCCGCGGAAAACCGGCCGCGAGGACCGCCCATTTCCAGCTTGGCGGAGCACTTTATACCACCTTCCTTTCCCCATTGAGCGACAGCGTCACGGGCGCGCCGGATTCCCTTTCGAGCGATACGCCCTCATGGCCGACGGTCACCCGCACCACGCTTCCCTTCAGCGTCAGCAGGAAGCTATAGCGTGTCCACCCGTCCGGCAGGGTGGGCGACAGGGAAGGGATTTCCCCGTCCGTCCGCAGGCCGCCAAAGCCGAACACAATGGTTACCCACGCGGCTGCAATGCTCGTCAAGTGCAGGCCGTCGCCGGTGTTGCGGTTGTAGTTGTCCAGATCCATCCGCGTGGCAAAGCGGAAAAAATCGTACGCTTCCTTCGCGAGGCCCAGCTCGCTGGCAAAGACGCTGTGCACGGATGGCGACAGGGAGCTCTCGTGAATGCAGCGGGGTTCGTAGTAGCGGTAATTGGCCGCCTTGAGCGCCTTGTCATAGTCGCCCGGGTAGAGGAACATGGCCATGAGCACGTCAGGCTGCTTGATCATGTCCGTGCGGTAGATGCGGTCATAGCTCCAGTGCTCATACAGCGGAAAATCCTCTCGCGGGATGGCGTCCACGTCGATGTGCGGAAGGGAAAAGTACCCCTCGTGCTGTTCATACACACCGTCCGCCCGCCGCCCCAGGTACATCTTGCCCGCCATCTCGCGCCAGGCGGCCATTTCGGTTTCGCGGGCCGCGCCGTCCGGCGCGCGGGAGAGCACGTCCAGCGTATATTCCAGCGTCTTTTTCCCCATGTAATTGGTATAATAGTTGTTGTTCACCATCAGATGGAACTCATCCGGCCCCATGACGCCGTAGTAGCCGTAGGCGCTGCGGTCCGCGTTCCAATCGCCCCGGGTAGCCAGATAGCGGCAGATCTCCACAAGCATCGAAAGCCCTTCCCGCTGTTCAAACGCCGTATCGCCCGTCTGGTGCACATAGTTCCAAATGCCATATGCCACGGCGGTGGAGGGCTGCATCTGCAGGCTGGCATGCTGCCAGAGCGTACAGGCCTCGTCCCCGTTGAGCGTGGCAATAGGGTAGCAGGCGCCTTGGCAGTCGAGCTGGACGGCGCGCAGCTTGGCCTGCGGCAGCGTGTGATAGCGGAAGGTCAGCAGGCTTTTGGCGGCCTTGGGGTCGGTCAGCAGATAATAGGGCAGGCAGTACGTCTCCGTATCCCAAAAGGCGTGGCCGTTATAGGCCTCGCCGGTCAGCCCCTTTGCGCCGATATTGTGCCGCGCGTCCAGCCCGCGATAGGTCTGATGAAGCTGGAACAGGCAAAAGCGGATGCCCTGCTGGTTCAGATCGTCCCCTTCGATGGTTACATCGGATCCGCGCCAGAACGCGTCGTAATGCGCGCGGTTGGCGGCCAGGAGCGCGTCATAGCCCGCAAATACGGGCCGGCTGTCCCCGCCGACCTCGTTATACACCCGCTTTTCAAAGACATGCTCCCGCCCCGGCGTGAGCGTCAGCCGCACCGCGTAGCCCGCGTATAGATGCCGGCGCACGGGCGTTTTCTCCCCTTCGCACGCAAGCGCCATGGCGCAGCGGACCGTCTGGAGCGTCGTCTTGGTGGCGGACAAAAGCCAGGCGGCTTTACCGTCCGCGCCGCCGTCGAGTTCCCGCCAGTCACACCGGCCGGTTGCCTGGTGCGCGGCAGCGCCATGGATGCCGATTTCAATATCCGCCTCACAGGGCGCGGACGCCTTGAGCGCGACGCGCTGGCATGCCTGGCGCGCGTTTTCCATGGACAAAACGCGGGCAAAGGAAACCCGCACGCTCTTGCCGCTGGACAGCGTCCATAAAAATTCGCGCGTCAGCACGCCGGTGCGCAGATCCAAGCTGCGCTCAAACCGGCTGATTTTGCTCCGGCCTATACAAAGTGTCTCGCCATCCACCGTAACGCGGCAAAAAAGCCAGTCCGCGGCGCACACCATGTAGTGCGTCTGCTTCACAATGCCTTTATATCCGCCCGGCGCAGTATCGCCATCCAGCTCATACACCCCTCCAAAGTAGCTGCCCTTGAGGGACGGCGTCACGCCGCCTTCCTCAAAATATCCCCGCACGCCCATGTGCTCATTGGCCAGGGAGAACACGCTCTCGCTTACCTTGGCATAAGCGGGATTGAACCCGCGCTCGACCACGCGCCACGGCTCGCACAAATAATACGTATCGGCTTTTTTGGCCATGTCTTACCTCCCTACCCCTTGATGCCCGCGGCCATCACGTTTTGCGTAATCTGCCGCTGGAAGATCACGAACAGCAGGATCGGCGGGATGATGGAAAACACAATCGCGCGGATCACCTCAATCTCCTTGATGCGGTCGCTGGAGCGGTACGTAAACAGGCGCACCATGACCGTTTCCCTGACCGTGTTGTTGAGCACCAGATAGGGAAGCAGAAAATCCGACCAGGCCGCGTTCACCGCGTAGATGGCAATCACGATGTTGATGGGCATGGACAGCGGAAGCACGACGCGGAAGAACAGGCTTACATCCCCGGCGCCGTCCAGCCGCGCGGCCTCTATAAGCGACCCCGGCATCTCATCATAAAAGCTTTTGAACAGCACAAGGTAAAACGCGTTCGCGCCAAAGGCCAGCCACAGCGGAAGGAAGCTGCCGTGCAGGCCCAGCTTCATGATGTTCATAAACAGCGGCGCCATGGATGTCGTGGCCGGCAGCATCAGGCTTGCCATGACCAGCGCCAGGACGATCTTATGCCCGCGCGGCTTCAGGCGGGAGATGCCGTACGCCAGCAGGCCGTTGCACAGCACCGCGGCAACCGTCGCCCCCAGCACCACGATGAACGAATTTACGTAGTAGCGGAAATACTTCATGGTCCGCCATGTTTCCAGATACCCTTCCGTGCTGAAGGACTGGGGCAGGAAGCGTACATAGTAGCGCTTGTCCGCCGCCTGCACGCCGCGCAGGAATTCCTTCTGATCTTTAAACCCGGAAAGGATGACCCATACCAGCGGCATGAGGCACACCAGCGCCACGACGGTCAGCAGGGCATACATAACCGTATACCCTGCCTTAACGCCCGGCCTTCGCAGGTCATAAGAACGTATCAAGCCATGGTTTTGATCTATGGTACGCATTCTGGCCACCTCCTACGCTGCCTTGGATCTGGTGGTGCGGTTGTATACCAGCGTCAGCGTGATGAGAATAACGGAGACGAGTACGGAAAGCGCCGAGGCCTTCGAGTATTCAAACCTATCAAACGCGTAGCGGTACACCATCTGCATCAGGGAGATGGAGGCATTGTTCGGCCCGCCGTTTGTCATCACCAGGGGTTCGTAGAGTATCTGGAACACGGCGATGATCTGCAAAATCAACAGCGTTCTGCCCAGGCTGAGAATGTTGGGGATCGTAATATTTCGAACGCGGCCCCACACCCCCGCGCCGTCAATGATAGCGGCCTCGTATAGCTCCGGGTTGATTCCCTGCAGGCCCGCCAGATAGATCAGCATCGTAGCGCCCGCGCTTTTCCATGTCATGGTGACCACAATCAAAGGGACGGCAATCGCGCCGTTGGACAGCCAGCTTGACATGGGCAGGCCCAAGGCGCTCAGCAGCATATTGAGCGCGCCCGACTCGCCGCTTCGAAACAGGAAGCGCCAGAGGAACACGGTCGCCAACCCCGGCACAATGTTAGGAATATACACCGATACGCGAAACAGATTCTTTCCAAACGCGGCCTCGTTGATCCCAATCGCCAGAGCGACCGGCGCCAGAAAGCCGATCACCAGCGACCACAGACAGTATTTGAACGTATTGACCACCGCGGGCCAGAAATCGGGGTTGCTGAATACGGCGCGGAAATTGGAAAGGCCGGCGAACGCCACCGTCGTGATACCCTTTGTCTCATAAAAGGATAAGCGAGTGCCCATGACAAGGGGATACCACACGAAAAAGGTGAAAAGAATGACGCCTGGCAGCATGATCATCCATGCGGTAAAATCCCTGCGCAGCGTGTGCTTCATGCGGGCTTCCTCCCAACGGCTGATGTAGCCATGCGCAATACCCTTTTGCGTTAGAATACAGGGGGGCCACCGGCCCCCCTGTGCGTACCCGTGTCTTCTTTACCGGTTGACGTTCTCATCCAGAACCGCCTGGAGGTTAGCATTTGCCGTATCCAGCAGCGCCTGTATGTCCGCGCCTTCGTTGGTCAGCACTTCTTGCAGAACCTTCGTCAGCTCCGCGTACATGTCCTGCGTCATCATCGGCTCCTCCAAGCGCAGCGTGGCGGCGGCGGTGTCGAAGTAGTGATCAAACATCCGCGGGTCCACGTTGGCGTATTCCGCGATCACGTCCAGCTCGGCCTGGATAAAATCCGGATCAATCCAGCCCGAGAACCTGCGGATAACCGGTATACCGCTTTCCACGCGGTATTTCGCGTCGTCAATCAACCCTTGCTTGCTCGTTTCGGTTACCACGGGCGCCTTGCCCATGATTTCGATATACTTCAGGGCCGCTTCGACTTCCTCATCCGTAGCGTTGGCCGCGAACATATACGGCGTGCCGCCGCCCAGGGCAAAGGTACCGGCCGGACCCGCGGGAATGGCGACCATCATCAGCTTATCCACCGGCAGGCCCTGGACGCTCGTGGGCTGGTTGACGGCATCGTTGGCGGCAATATACATAGCGGCCGCGCCGGTGCCCAGCTGCGCGAAACCCGTGCCCCAGTTTTCGCTGACCGGGTCGCTGGTCAGAAGGTCATACTTCCATTTCAGGTCGCGGACATACTGCATCGCCGCGACAACTTCGGGCGAGTTGAGGTTGGCAAGCCACTTGCCGTTTTCATCCTGCACTTCAAGGTTCGCGCCAAAGGTCCACGCGATGTTGGAAAAATGCCAGCCGCCGGCGTTGTCCATGGCCAGCAGGCACAGCGCCGCGGAGCCTGTGGCTTCCTTAATCTTCAGGCCAACCTCCACGAGCTCGTCCCAGGTCTTAGGATACAGGGGGATGCCGTCTTCATCTACCAGGCCGGCGTCTTCAAATACCTCGGCATTGATCATCAGGCCCAGCGCGTAAGCGTCGCGCGGAATGCCGTACACGCGGCCATCGGCGTCGCTCATCAAGCCGCGAACGCCTGGGGCCATTTTTTCAAGCCAGCCCCGGGCCTCAAGCTGACCGGTAATATCCCTGACAAAACCGTTGGCGATCAGCTTTTGCGGCTCTGTGAACCAGGTCTGAAAAATGGTGGGCACATTGCCCGCCTCGGCCATGGGCACAAACGTGTCTACCGCGTACTTGTAATAGATTTTTTCCAGCGTCACATCCGGCATGGCCTCGGCAAAGGCCGGGTCGAACACGGTCTCATGCACTTTTACGGTATCCACATCCACGTCCTCAGGATAGATGCCAAGCCTCAGCACGGTTTCCGCCAGGGCGGACACGGCCGTAAGGCACAGGCAAACGCTTACCACCAGGGCCAGCAGCTTCTTCATAAGGGTTCCTCCTTTTTATTTCCCCTTGACAGGGTTTTACGTTCAACTCTGTACAAAAATATCATATATAGCAAGTATTGTCAACATGATTTTGCGTACAACTTACAATTTTTCACAGACAAATTATTTGCATTTTCTTCGCCGCATGGTATACTCATGTTTGTCGGCACATTACGGACGAGTGGAGGCCAGGCCATGGCGACGATTAAAGATATTGCCCGCGCGGTGGGCGTCAGCCCTACCACGGTTTCCAACGTCATACATGGCAACACGGGGCGGGTATCCATGAATACGGTCCGGCGGATCAACGAAGCGATCAAAACGATGCGGTATGTGCCCAACATGTCGGCGCGCGCGCTGGTGAGCAGCTCCTCACGCATCATCGGCGTGATCAACCATCTCGTGCCCATGGAGAGCGGCGGTTTTTTTCAAGACCCGTTCCACGGCGCGCTGCTGGCGGGCATTGAGACGGCGCTTCACAAGCGGAATTACTATCTTATGGTGCGCACGATCCGTACCATTCCCGAGCTATTATCCCTCCTGGCCAGCTGGAACCTGGACGGCCTCATCCTCACGGGCATCTTCCCGCATGAGTTCTACCAAAGCCTGCTGGAGCAGCCGTGCCCCTTTCTGCTCATTGACAGCTATATCGACAACCCCAAGGTGCTGCAGGTGCGCCTGCAGGACCGGGAAGGCGGATATCTGGCCACCCGCCATCTTTTGGAGGCAGGCCACCGCGACATCCTTTTTTGCAGCCCGAAAATTTTCGAGCGCGGCGTGGTATCCGAGCGGTTTGAGGGCTATCGCGCGGCGCTTGACGAATTCAAAGTGCCTGTGCGGGCGGAGTATATCTATGAGCGGGAGATTGGCATCCCCACGGCTACCGCGCTCGGCCGGGAACTGGCCAAGCGCGGGGACTTTACCGCCATCTTCGCCACGGCCGACATTCTGGCCGCCGGGCTCATCTCGGGCCTGCACGACGCGGGGCGGCGCGTGCCGGATGAAATATCCATCGTTGGCTTTGACGATCTGAACATCGCCCAGCTGACCAGCCCTCACCTGACGACCGTGCATCAGGACGTCGTCGAGAAAGGCATGACCGCCGTGGACATGCTGCTCAGCGCCATGAAAGGCGGGACGCCGCCGGACATCGTCACCTTTCCCGTCAGCCTTATGAAGCGGCAGAGCGTGGCGAGGCGCAGCCCCTCATGAACCGCGGTTCATCAACGATCAAAAGACAGGCGTTGAATGAAAAAGTAAACGCCAGAGTGAAAGGTGGCGGAGAAGAAGACAGGCATCGCGCGGCCGGCACGCGGGTTGACCCTGACCTTCATCATCTGTTATACTCCTTCCAGCCTTAACGATTTGGGAGGAATTTTTGCATGCCCATTCGCATCCCCAACGCGCTGCCATCCGCCGATATCCTTGGCGGCGAGAACATCTTCGTGATGACAGAGCGGCGCGCGACCATGCAGGACATTCGCCCGCTCAAGATCGCCCTTTTTAACATCATGCCCACCAAGCTGATCACGGAAACGCAGCTTCTGCGCATGCTCTCCAACACGCCGCTGCAGGTGGATATCACACTGCTGCACCCCTATACCTACCAGAGCAGCCACACGTCCAGCGAGCATCTGGACACCTTCTACAAGACATTCCCCGATATCGCGCGGGAAAAATTCGACGGCATGATCATCACCGGCGCGCCGGTGGAGAAGATGCAGTTTGACGACGTGACCTACTGGGCGGAATTGACAGAGCTGCTCGAGTGGTCCAAGACAAACGTATACTCCACGCTGCACATCTGCTGGGGGGCGCAGGCCGGGCTGTATCACCATTACGGCGTGCCCAAGCACGAGATGCCGCGCAAGCTCTCGGGCGTATTCCCGCACCGGGTGCTGGGGCGAAACATCCCCCTGTTCCGGGGCTTTGACGACGAGTTTTTCATGCCCCATTCGCGCTATACGGAAATACGCCGGGCGGACATTGAAAAGGCGGCCGGCCTCGACATCGTGGCCGACTCGCGCGAGGCGGGCGTGGCCATTGTCATGCTGCGCAGCGGGCGGCAGATTTTTGTGACCGGCCATGGGGAATATGACGCGGCGACGCTGGGCGACGAATACAGGCGGGACATGGCCAAGGGGCTTGCGGACGTGAACCCCCCCGCCCATTACTTTGAGGACGACGATCCGCGGAAAGGCCCGATCGTGCGCTGGCGCGCGCATGCCAGCCTTTTGTTCTCCAACTGGCTGAATTATTACGTATATCAGGAGACGCCGTTTGATTTGGCGAAGATTCAATGCTGGTGACCTTTACGGAAACGCGATAACAGGCCTCCCCGGCATGAAGGGAAAGCCGTCACCAATACCATTTCAAAAGAATATAAGGTAGCGAAGCCCGCGCGCCCACGGCGGCGAGTGCTTACGCTAATTATGAATGCGGTGATCTTCATGCGAATGCCTCTTTATATCACGGCGGTCAGCGGCGGCAATGCCG
>JGI20171J29575_12612504_pt1 | contig 17410 bp, 22 predicted proteins | sample TergutNc150P4_FD_29575 | JGI IMG/M metagenome (IMG submission 29575)
AAGGACCGAGACGAGAACGCAGAGCGAGAAGGAGATCGCGAAGCTCAAGGCCGAATACGAGGAGAAGATCAAACTCTCCGCAATGAAGGAAGAGGAGAGGGTGAAGGCCGAGAAGGAGCTGGAGCTGAAGAAGCTGAACGACGAGCTGACGGAATCGAAACGCCAGCTCAGGACAAAGGCGGCGGAGGCCGAGCTTGCGAAGCTCGAAATAGACCCCGCCTTCGCGTACGTCGTCCTCGGAGAGAACGATGACGAAACGGTACAGAACATAGCTAAGCTGAAGAAGCAGATCGACACGCAGGTGGCCAAAGCTCTCGACGGCAAGCTGAAGGCAGGCGCTCCGGCCAAAGGAGGAGCGGCAGGGAAAGCTGTCAACACGGATAAGATTCGTCAGGCGGCAGGACTCCCCCCACTGAAGTAAAAAGAAGGTGAATGAATGGTCAACACAAATCCGTCGGGAGTACCAAACAACCTCGACGACATAAAGGTCCAGATAACCGAGATACTGGACGAGATATACGCAGTAGAAAAGAAAACGTCCCCCTGGAGGCCCAACCCGGCCCTCGTGAGAGGATTCCAGAAAGCGAAGTACGGTCAGCTGGCGACGATAACGACCGCGCCCCTTGCTGATTACGACAAAGCGCTCGGATACGTCGCGGGAGCAGTAGGCCTTGAGTGGAAGCCCTACGAGCTGAGATACGACAGAGGACGGTCGTTCGTCCTCGACGCGGTGGACATGATGCAGGAGGAGGGCGTGCTTGAGGCCACGGCGGTCATGGCGGGGAATGCTAGGGAATATATCGTTCCGGAGCAGGACAAGCTCGCAATGGCGGCGGCGTTCGCTCAGATACCGACCGACAACAAGGTCAGCGAGGCCCTCACCGCTGGGAACGTGATACAGAACATCGGCGACCTCCTCGACAAGCTGAGAGGGATAACCGGAATCGAGGAGGGATACTCGGTGTTCATATCGAGCAAGACAAGATCGATCCTCAGGAACTCCACCGAGGTGACGAAGACCAAGAGCGTGGACGGATACTCCGGCAAGCTCGACCTGACCGCGAACACATTCGACGGCCAGACCATAATCTACGTCCCGGCGGAGAGGATGATGACCGCATACGACGTCATCCCCGGCGGCGGAGTCAACCCCGGCGCCTCCGCGAAGCAGATGCAGGTCGTGATAACCGCACCGAACACGGTCCAGAACATCGTGGCGCACAGCATCAACGACATCTTCGGCCCGGGACTTCCGGACGGCAAGTCCGAGCTCGTGGACGGCGTGAGGATCAACACCAGGATATTCTACGACACCATCGTTCCCGCGAACAAGGCTCCCGGGACCGGAGCGATCGTAACTCCTTGAACACCCCCGGCGGGAGGGTATCCCGCCAACACATCGGGAGGCGGGGGGCTTGCTGTTGGCCCTGTGAAACACGCCTCCCGACCCTCACAATGAGAAGATAACATGGCGATAGTCATTCACGACGAGCAGGAGTTTTTGAAGATCGGGTCAGGCGAGGAGTACCCTCCGGGGTCTGGGCAGATATGGGATAACCAACAGGACTATGAGCTCAACGCGGACATCGACATGAGCTTGATCCCGACCTGGTATCCGACAGACCTATACGGCAATTTTGACGGCAAGGGGCACACGATCCGCAACCTGAACAAGACAGTTTCCAGCGGTGGGGCGATGTTTGGCAGGATAAACGGAATATTTCAGAATGTAATTTTTGACAATTTCCAGATAAATATGGGGAATTCGAACACAACCGCCATGCTCTTCGAAAACGTTAGTTATGAGGCGACTGTGGCCAACGTGGGCCTCATTAACTCGTCTTGCATTGGCAAGGGGGTCTGGCAATCGGTATTCACAAGTAACTCCAGCTCTTTTTTCTACTGCTGTTATTGCCTCAATTGCATATTCGACATGCAAAACACAGGTGCCATATTCGGCGGGCCCTCCGCTAAAACGGTAAACTGCTATATGGCAATGTGCACGCTCTCTAGCGACAGCATTGAAGTGTTTGGGACATGGGATAGCTTTTCATGCTATGCCGAGGCGGGCAACGGTGGTAAAGTCTTTACGTATCCTCCGCAGCTCACAGACGTCGACGTACCGCCCAGGCCCGACCAGTTTCAAGATTTTAAGATGACTGTCGAAATGCAACCGACCCTAGCAGATGCCAGGGCTAACGCCTCAATATACTTTACTGGGTCGGGATTCAGCAGTTCGAAGTTTATCCCTGGATGGGATTTTGTAGAAGAGTGGGGCATAGACCCCAGTATAAACTACGGATTCCCACACCTCAAATTCAAGCCTTATGTCGATAAATGGGTTCAGGTAATCTTTATTGCCAAATCCCCCACCGGCTTTATGTGGATGTCCAATATATGGACTGAAAGAGGACATCCTGTGGATAAGCCCATCCCTGACACCGTGCCCGATGACATAGAGATTGTGGGATGGGGCAACTCATGGGGCTTGCTATGGGACTTCCGAGATCCAGTATTGGAGTCGACCTATTTGTATTCTGTAATGAGGCTCATAGGACCCGAACCGCCCATACCACCCACGCCCCCGACCGATGACAACCTTGAAAGACGCATAGCGATCCTCCGCGCCGTCACGCTGTACTCGAACACCGAGACCTACACCCCCGATTACGTCAAAGCATCGATGGAGGACGCGCTGAGGGTGTTCCTGGAGTACACCGGGCGCGCCAAGGACCCCGGCATACCCGTGGATTCGATCGTCGTCGATCTCTGTAAGGACCGCATCAACAAGATGGGCCTGGAAGGGGCGCAAAGCACGTCCGAGGGCGGCGTGTCGCAGACGTGGGCCGTAGACCCCATGCTCCTGAGCAGAATGCGCCGCTACAGGCTCGTGGCGGGCATGAAGGAGTGAAATGACGGTAACGATAGGCTCGGACCTTAGGCAGGGCTCTACGAGGGCGGAAAAGGCCGTGCGGAAGGGCGTGAAGAGAGGGGTCAACAACGCCGGGACGATAGTCAAACGCAAAGCCGTCGCGCTGTGCCCGGTGGACACCGGAAGGCTCAGGGGAAGCATCGAAAAGATGGTCGTAGAAGCGCCGGACGACGCTTTTTACAGCATCATCGGCACGAGCGTCTATTACGCCCCGTACGTAGAGTTCGGAACGGGGACTCACGGGGCGGCGTCCAACCCCGTGTTCGAGGGCGAGGAGCCCGTGCCACACAGCACCGACGTTAAAGGGCACTTCGCACAGCCCTTCATGCGCCCCGCGGTCTACTCCAGCGAGGTGGAAGTAAAGGAAGAGATAATGAAAGGTGTTGAGGCAGAGTTGGAAAAGGCCTTCAATTGATGCCCGGAACAACAAATGAAACGAAGTTCTCTGGGTTGGGCCACTCCGGTAAGCTGTTATCCGCGTATCCGTCATAGAAATACAGCCGCTCGCCTTTTTTACTTATTTTGACCACGAAGTATATTTCCATGTGCATATCGTCTCGGAATGCCGACAAGCGGTTGACCGACGCGTTGCTTGCGTCTACCGCGAACTCGATGTGTCCGCCTACCACAGGCAGTCTAATGAGCATGTCCCCGTTTTCTGCGCTCCATCCGTCAAAGTTCTGTTTTCTGAATCCCTCCGTTAGTTTCTTTATGAGTGTTCCAACATCTTCTTTAACTTCGGGGTTTTTGATCTTGACGGACTTTTTATAGAAAACGAACTCGTTACCGTCACCGTACATCACGGTGCGGTTGTTATCTTCAGTTACGAGTTTCAGGTTATGATGTACGATCACCCCGCGGTCAGGGCCACCATACCTAAGCAGGTTTTTTGTTTTATCAGTGTTCTCACGGAACTCTATCTCGCTGTATGCACTTTTTGAAGTTTCACTGAATGGGGTATCGTCCTCGGTTATTGCAACAACAGGGCGGGGTTCCGCCTTCTTCTCCACAAGTTCCGATAGATCGTCCTTGCTGGCCTCGCTCGAATACCTGTTATAGATCGGAGCTGGTGTAGCCGTCCTTCCCCAAAGCCCAGTCCCGCACTTGTTACAGAACGCCGCCTCTTTGCTATGGATCGCATTCCCGCATTTAGTGCAATAAACGACGGCAACAGGCTCGACTTTCTTATCCTTCCCTTTAAATAACCCCATAAAATTCGAACCTTCTTTATAACGTTTATAGATAACGCCTCTTTACCAATTCTCCCGCATGTGGGAGAAGAAGGGGGACCTTATCGCAAATACGGATGACCTTATCAAGGCCGTCAAGACGCTGGTGGGCCCCGAGATTTCAAATTTCGACGCCTTCCGGATGTACCCCACGCACCCAAAGACCTCCGCGGACCCGTTCGTCGTCGTAAACACAATGAGCAGGATGTCCGGCGGGGAATGGATGGGCAGAGAGACCACCGTGACCGTCTATTATTCGGTGGACATATTCACGGAAAAACTCGAAAAATTGGAATATTTCGTTAAAACGGTCTCGGATAATCTACTTTCCAACAACGTAAGGGTCGTAGGAAGAACGGACGGGAGGGACAGAGCATCCACAAGATGGTCCGCGCACCTGACCGTCCGCGCATCATACGACGGATACGGCAGAATGTTCAGAGGTATGTGATATGACAGAAGCAGTGACGGGACTCGGGATACAGGTTATTATCTCGATAAGTCCGACGGAAAGGATAAGGGTGCCGCAGATAACCTCGGTGCCCGACCTGGGGAGCGCCCCGGCGACGATCGAGACGAGCAACAAGGACAACCGCAGATACAGGACGTACGTGGAGGGCCTCCAGGACCCCGGTACGCTGGACTTTGAGTTCATCGTCCCTCCGCTGAATTTCGGCGGGACGGACATAATCTCTCAGCTCATGGGCCTCGACCGGGGGGCGCAGTACGGGATAACGATAGCATCGGCACAGGGCAGGTGGAAGAGGACCCTCTCCGGCTCCGTGTCGTACAGACGCAACAGCAACAGCAACGACGACGTGGAGACGGCGACCCTCTCGGTGGTCGTCTCCGGCGAGATGAGCGAGGACATGTTCTACGAGGCGTACGGCGTCACCTACCACCCCAACGGAGGGGTAGGCGCGGTCCCGTATGATCCAGCGTACTACGAGCCCGCAGAGAACGTCACGGCCATGGGCGGCGACGACCTCTACTACGGGTCCAAGCCGTTCCTGACGTGGAACACGTCGAAGGACGGCAAGGGGACGGCATACGCCCCGGGCACAGCGCTGAACCTCAGCGAGAACATGACCCTGTACGCCGTGTACGGACCGTGAGGTCATGCGGATCGAGACCTGCGGCGGAACGTACAACATCGAGCTCGACGCCGACTCCATCAAAAGAATGGAGATGAACGGCCTGAAGCCGATAAAGAAGCTGTCCGAGATAGCGGACGATCCTCTCGGGAACATCGAGTACACTTACATAGTGAAAGTGTTCGAGATATGCGGTACCCATGAGGTACACGACGGCCCCGAGGTCGCTACCAAAGGCATCGAGAAGGACATGCTGGACTCCGGCTACGGCCTACTCGACTTCGTGAACATTTTCAAGGAGGTCTTCACGTCATCCCCTTTTTTGGGAAGGACGCGGACGCCGATCTCCTCAGAGAATGCCTCGGAGACGGAGAGGATCGATTCCGAGAACGGTACGCCGCGCTGTGCAGAGAGTACGGAGTGAGACCCGGGGACAGCTTAGGAACTCTTGCCTGGGCCGTGAGGCGCAGGGAGGAGAAGGAGGCCGAACGGGACCTGAGGATGCTGAGGGCCGCGCTGAACGCCATGATCTACGTTCAGGACCCCAAGCAGTTCTCCTCGTTCGCGGAGATCGCGGAACCCCTCATCCCCGAGCGGATGAGGACGGAAGTGAAGGGACGGGCGGACGAGGAGAAGCGCAGGGCGGCGGACAGGAAGCTCAGGGCATCGCTCGATCTGGTGAAAAGGAGCTTGGACAGGAGGACTTGAATGGAGAACGTCATAGGAAGCTTGTGGGTGAAGGTCAAGGCGGACCTCAGCGACTTCAAGGACGCCATGTCCAACTTCGGTTCAGAGGCGGACAGGGCGGCTAAGGCCGCGGACCCCCTCGCCGACACTACGGAGAGAACAGCAGAGTCCTTCGAGGGCGCAGGAGCATCGGCGGACAAGTACGGGCTCAAGCTCGCAGGCCTCGGCATGCAGACCGCGGGGTTCGGAAAGTACGCTTCGATCCTGAAAATGTCTTTGAAAGGATTGTCCGGGAGCCTCGGCGGAGTAAGGTCGGGGCTTGCGGACATGTCCATAAAGTTCAGAGTGGCGAGGGCGGGAGGGAACGGTCTCCGGACATCGTTAAAAGCAATGGGCCCGGGGCTTAAGACCGTCTCGATGGGATTCAAAGCCCTGGGCGCGTCCATCGCCATGGCCCTCCTGCCGCTGATCGCCATCATGGCCATAATCGAGATCGCCATGTTCCTGTGGAACCGCCACAAGGAGAAACAGGAGGCCGCACGCAAGGAGATGGAGGCCACGCAGACCGCCGCCAAGGCCCTCAACACCACCATGGGCGAGGCCAACAAGCACATCAAGAAGTACGGCGAAGGATGGGCGGGAATAGCTCAATCCATGGTAGCAATGGGGCAGTCCTCCCAGAGGTCCATCGAAATGGCCGACGCGATCTCCGAGTCGGCGAAGAAGCTCAGGGAAGAATGGAACGGCCTGTCCGAAGAGGACTCGGTCGGGATGTTCATGGAATCCCTGAGGGGAGGGGCCAGCGAACTGAAGAAGTGGGGGATATACGCAAGCAACGCAGAGGTCACGGCTTACGCCCTGGCGAAAGGCATCATATCCGAAGGCCAGGCCCTTGACTATACGACCATGCAGTGGGCCAAGCTCAGCATGATCACGGATACCCTGGCGGGGAACCAGAAGAAGTACGGAACTTACGGCGTGGCGGTGACAGAGGACCTGAAGGAAATGGCGAAGGCCGCCGAGGACGCCAACAAGAGCCTCGGGCTGATGAGCTTCGACGCCCTTAACGCCGTCAAAGAGGACGACGAGGAGATGAAGAATCCCCTGGAGGACCTGTTCTCAAACATCGCCTTCAGCGACGCACACGACGAAATGGTCGGCATAACCGAGGAGTCGAAGAAACAACGCTCCATTTGGGACAAGATGGGCGGTCTGTGGGACGGATTCAAGCAGACCATGGGCGGAGTATGGGGTGCCATCACGGACGCCGGAGGCAAGGCCTGGGCTGTTATATCGGACGTAGGAGGAAAGGCATGGTCATGGATATCCGACAAGGGCGGAAAGGCCTGGGCGGTCATATCGGACGCCGGAGGCAAGGCCTGGGGATGGATCAAGGATAAAGCGGGACCGTTCCTGGGGAACGCCTGGGATTCAATAAAGAACTTCGGCGGGAACGCCTGGAATACCATTAAGGACGTGGGCGGAAAGGCCTGGGGATTGATCAACGACAAAGCTCTGCCGTTCCTGGGAGACGTCTGGGGGAAGATAAAGGACCTGGGCGGAAAGGCCTGGGACGGCATCAAGGACGTAGGCGGAAAGGCGTGGGATTTCATTAAGACGGGTGCCGTCGACAAGCTCGGCGATATATGGGGCGACATGAAGAAGGGATTCAAGTCCGCGATCGACACCATATCCGGTATGTTCACGGGCATGTTCGACGGGGTCAAGAACGCCCTGGGCGGCGTCTTCGACGGAATAAAGAGCACCCTCGGAGGCATAGGCGACAAGCTCGGCGGATGGTGGGGCGGATTCAAGGAGACCTTCGGTCTCGCCTCGGGCGGGGCCGTCATGCCCGGGAAACCAGGACTCGTCACGGTCGGAGACAACATGAAGGAGCCGGAGATCGTCGCTCCGCAGTCTTATATAGCGGATGCGGTCGCGGACGCTCTGTCCAGGATAGGCGGGGGCGGGGCGCAGACGCAGACGATCGTGGTCAACCTCGACGGCGTGACGATCGCCAAACAGATCGTTTACCCCCTGACGCAGGAACAGAGGAGGCTGGGGATATGAGTTTCTTTGAAATAATGGACGATAAGACCGGGCAGTTCTTCGACTTCGGCGGGGCCTCGGCGCCCTCGGAGTACTCCGCGGTGTACAACGATATCGTGGAGGCCGACCGCGCGGTGGACGGCACTCTGAAATATGAGGCGATAGCCACGAAAACGAAGATCACGGCGTCATGGCTGTTCATGCCGCCTGCGACCTATCAGAAGCTTATCTCCATGACGCAACTCAGGACGTTCACCGTCCGATACTTCGAGCCCGCGTCCGGAGAATGGAGGCAGTCCGAGTTCTACATGGGATCGGACATCAAGGCCGACGCTCTCGGCCAATGGAAAGGGTCCGCTTTCATCGGATACAAAGTGAGCGTGTCCTTCGTGGAGGTGTGAGGGTGAGGGACGCTCCGCCGTGGTTCGAGGAGTACACCGACGGGAACAACCGAGGGATCAAGCTCGACATAGCAGTCGGAGCGCAGATAGACATGACCGCCGCTACGGATGCGGTGCTCATAGCGGGGCAGATGCCCCACTCGGTGCCCTCCCAGGCCTTCGACGGCAATCTGACGCCGTTAAAATACGCAATCTACAGCACGGGCGGATGGCCTACCAGGAACACGATCATTACCCCGGACGGCGCGACGGACTCGCAGGCGGGTGTCGTCTCCGACATCATAAGCAACGGCGACCGCGAGATAGACTGGGAGTGCGACATCGAGTTCACGGAAGAGCACCAGAGCGGCCTTACGATCTATTTCCAGGATAACATGATAGCCGAGGACTTCGACATCACGGTCAACGACGCCGTCGTTCAGACCGACGGGGGCGGAGGAACGGAGCCTCCCACGCCTCAGTCCGGACTTAAATGGAGCGTAACGGGCGGCGTTCTGAGCATAACGTCCGCGGACCCTCTGGAGTACATCGTCATTCCCGACTATGAGGAGGGCGGAGCCCCCTGGTATCCGCAAAGGGCTAACATAACGTCCGTTAACATCACGGTGCTTATCGTGGGCATCGGCATCAACGCATTCTACGGCCTTGACAAGCTGATCTCGGTGGTCTCTATGGGCTCGTCCATCTACATATCGGCGGGGGCCTTCAAGGGATGCAGGAGCCTTCCGAGCGTCACGATCCCCGCTTCTGTCGGAGAGATATTCGGGACGGCGTTCGACGGGTGCACGGGGTTGCAGAGCATCACCGTTCAGGGATCACCGCAGATATACGCCGGGGCGTTCTCCCTGGGGACATACGACGACCTCGCAGAGTGCGCTCTGGCCGGAGTAGTGGTCAACGACGCCTACGGTAACCGTTATACCAAGCTCTGGCAGAACACTCTGGGGGTCGTAGCATCGGACGACAACTACGACAACTGCTACCGTATATTCGGAGACGGGTCTTATGCGGTCCCCGCACAACCACCCTACGGCAGAACTTACGATGAAATGCTGATATTCGACAGGATAACGGGACTCACGGGAGGAGGCGCTAACTGGGCCTTGACCACCACGGCAGGCACTGTCAATATAGGCTCCATTTTCATGGGAGACTCTCTTGTCAACATCGATGCAATATTTTCGCCCAAAGGTCCGGCGCTAACGTCGATAAGGAATGGTGACGCAACAGCGAAGATCATAACTCGCGCATTCCTTGTAGACTCCGTCTACCTGACAAGCGGAAGGCTCAAGATAGACAGATTCACGTCAATGCTTATTAATTCTGGTAATATCGAGGGGTCAATGACCAACTCCGCCATCCCGGAGATAATACTGACGCATGACAGGCCAGACTTCAGCACGGATACTAATTTTGAGGCGTACAAACGCAATATAGGCAGGGCATTGAACGGAGCAATTAACCTTCGCAGTCTTACCGGACCCGGCGTAGAGGGTGGAATGCTCTATTACAACAGTTCTCCAAGTGTCACTGCCGTTCTTGCCGTGAACAGCCCTCCGACCGTGAGTATAATCTTCAAGAGCGGAACGACCGACATAGGGGTTGGGTCAACCACCCCGATCGTCGCCAACGTTGACACCGTGGACATCCCCGATTCGCTTAAAAATAAAGCAAATATAAAGGGTGACTGCGACACGGTGATATGCCGTTGCGCCCGTAGCCTGATGCCGGGATTCTTGAATGCCTATAATTCTAACGGGACTCTTAGTCTGCCAACAGCCCCTTCTCCGCTGACAATGAGGCGTGCTTATTTCATGGCCCCAAGCGCAGGGAAAGATGCGAGCAGTGGTGGCGGAACCAGTACAGATTGTGTGCTTTATCGTATAGACAAACTTGAGATACTCGACATGGTAGGAGGGACAGATTCAGGAGATCAAATCGCACAATACGAGTTCTACATGGTCCCCAACCTTCAAGAAATAAGGATTAGGTCTCACATCGTCTCAAACTATGCGTCGATGTACCGTATAAGAACATCGGGGGGGAGCAGAACATATAACGTCTACTCTTACTCCGGACTTCCTCGCACTAACAACAATGTCCCCTATGTGGCTTTCGTCCGCGTCGGCGACCCGCCTCCCAGGGAGGTGGTATGATGGCCGAGGTAACGATCGTCGAGAACGGCGACGGCACGAAGACCATCCGTGTCAGAGGGAACACGGAGGCCAGGTTCACCATCGAGGGCATACTGGCGACGTATGACAGCATAAAGATGGAGTTCTTCAAGACCCGCCTCCCCGGGGCGCATGTGGGATTCGCGGAGGTCTCGTTCGGCAATATGCAGAGGTTCGGATCGGACCGCCAGCAGGGTACGACATCGATAATCGAGCAGAGGGACCCGCTCGGCCTTCAGACATACCCCTCAAGGATAGACTTTACCCTGAACGGGATACGTGACACGGACATATCGAGCTTCGCAAGGGTGGCCGTGTCGGCAAGATGCCGCGATCCTACCGGGGAGCCCGCAAGCTTCGACTTCGGGACGTTCTACGTAACGTCGGTGCGTCCGGTGGACAAGGACAAGACGCAGATCACCGCCGAGGACGTAAGAGCGGTCCTAAGCAAGAACACGGTGTATCTGGAGATAACCACTTATGACAGCATCAAGGCCAAGCTGGAAGAGATGTTCACGAACCTGAACATAGGATACTACGTGGACGACGTTCTGGACGTGAACCCCTCTCAGGACGTATCGTACGTAGACGCTCCGCCCCTGACCGTCCTTACGGACGTTTCGTCGAGATATGCGGTCCCGATCACGATAGGAAGGAACGGGCAGGTGTTACTTATGCAGACAGACCATGGGGGGAGGACCGTCGGTTCGTCAAACATAATGTCGTGGGCCATGTCCGAATCTGTGGAGGTCAAGCCGAACATGTACGTTTTCGATGATGGCGCGACCCTCGATATGAGGGGGGACATGACAATTCCGATGGTCAAGGAGAACATCAGCAATCCGATGCTGGCCACATCGGAGGATAAACAGGTCATCGTCCAAAGGATCGTTTCCAACTACGCCCTCAACAGCGTTTCAATGGAGACCTCCGGGGACCTCCGCATAGAGCTCGGAGATACACTTCAGGTTCAGACCCGCGAGGGATGGGCCGCCGTGACCGTCACGGGAATAGAGAACCGCATAGGCGCGTCTTACCGCCAGAAGATCAAAGGTCTGGCGAAGGGGAAGGTGTTGTTTTGATGGACAGGCTTCTTTTCAGACAATGGTTCGGCACGTCAGGAGAAATGCATACGGCGGCGGAATGGAACCGCCTTGTGGATAACGCCGACGCCGTCGCTACGGAGATCGGCGCGGTTGTGGTCCTTCCAATTCACACGTCAGAGGCTGGCGCTCTGACCGTCGGGATGGCCCAGGCGATGGAGGACTGCATATCGGCGCTCTCGATCGCATCGGGAGTCCACTATACGCCGTTCACGTGGGCCGTAGGCGACAGCGTATCGTTCATTGATCTAAACCGTTGGGAACACGGCGTCTGGGCCTGCTACAAGGCCGCGGGAGGGCGCGGAAGGCCCGAGGACACCGAGACTACGGAGACCCTGCTGTTCAGATACGCGGATTGGGTCTCACAGCCGGACGGGACGTTCTCGCAGACCGTCCCGTCGATCCTCGCCGCATTGGCGATCAACGGCGTCATAGGCCTGTCCGAGAACCAGATCGGGGACATCCTGTACTGGTCCATGCTCGGGCCTTACGCGGTCGCCGTCGTAGGCGACGGACGCGTGACGGTAAGATGCGTAGGCGCGAAGGTCGGAGGCAAGGACCTCGAATTAACATTATGGAAAATTGGAGATGAAGTCATGCAACAGACAGTGAATGTTACGGCGTCCGGGTGGACGAGCGACGGGGACGGAACATGGAGTAAGACGGTGGCCGTTCCCGGCCTCAATGCGGGCGCGGAAGGAGTGATAGGATACGCCACGGGAGACCTGGCGGGAGCGATGGCGGGAGTGGCCGCGGATGTGATAATGACGGTACAGGCGGCGGGACAGATCACTCTGAGAGCGTCGTCCGTACCGATGCAGAGCTTCACGCTCGTAATAACGGCGGTGGTCTGATGGCCTTTATATCCGTGGTTCCGGGCCTCAGCCTTCCGTCGGCGTCGATAGTGGACGCGATCTATCCAATAGGCGTCATCTACGAGTCGGACGACTCGACCCCGCCCAACGTAGTATTCGGGCGCGGGACATGGGAGAGGATACTCGGGGTCATGCTCGTCGGGGTCAACGAATCCGATCCGGACTTCAGCGCCGCAGGGAAGACCGGAGGGGAGAAGGCCCACGTTCTTACACAACAGGAAATGCCCGTGCACAATCATAGCGCCAACGTGACAAGCAGTCACACCCACACCGCCGGGACGTTGCAGGCGGCGTCGGCGGGGTCACACAACCACATGGCCCCACTCACCGGGGGAGCGAGCGTGAATGTATCCTCGGGTGGCGTGATGGTATATACCTTCTACTCATCTGGTGCAAGTGCGAGCACAAGCGAAGCGGGCGCGCACACCCACAGCATAGGCGGGGCGACAGGTTCATCCTCGGGCGGAGGCTCGGTCTCGATCGCCAACGCAGGCGAAGGACGCGCACACAATAACATGCCTCCGTTCCGAACAACATACATGTGGAGGAGGACCGGATGATAATAGGGCTTAACCCGGTCAAAAAGACCGTCAACCCGGAGACGCAGGCGTTGAGACCCGTTGGAAGTATCATCAAGCTGTACGTCGGGACCAATCCGTCGGCACTGCTCGGGTTCGGTTTTTGGGAGAGGATATCGCGGGGGATGATCCAGATCGCCGTGAGAGAGACAGACCCCGAAATAAATGCCCCGGGGAACACCGGAGGAGTAAAGACTCACGTGCTGTCGCTCACCGAGACCCCCATGCACAAACACACGGGGTCATTATCTATAGGCAACCACTCGCATGACGCGGGGTCGCTCGTTGCAATCTCATCGGGCGCCCATAAGCACACTGTAACTACCCACAGAGGCCCCACAAACACCGTGGTCTCAGGGTCAACCCAGACAGGGAGCACCGAAGGCGCCACTACAGGATCGGGTGGCGAACACGCCCACGCAATAACCGGGAGCACAGGTAAATCGAACGACCTGGACGACATTCGGACCGCGACCTCTAACACCGGGGACGGTCAGCCCCACAACAACATGCCCCCTTACCTAACAGTATACATTTGGAGGCGGGTCTCGTGAACTTTTCTCGTTTATTTATAAATGGAGGGGAGCTTGAAGTAACGGAGAGAAAGAAATGATAGACGTAACCGAACTTACCCCTCCTACCGAGTATCTAATTCCCGTGGTCATCGTTGCGTCGCTTTTCTCGATCCTGACCGCCTTCTTCGTCACCGCCAAGGGTAAAGCGGACTCCGACGCCAAGGCCGGGGAAAGGTCGGATTGGGATGTCATGTTCATGATGGGATCCGGGTTCGCCGCCGTCGTCGGAGGGACGCTGTCCGTAGCGGGCACGTGCATCATCATTGACGGGCTCGACATAGTGGGAGCCGGAACCTTCTTCTGGTGCGCCGTTACGGCGATCCTGTGCGTACTGAACGTACGATGGATGGTCATCCTCATCCACGAGGGGCCGATAGAGGTCCTGAAGGACATTCAGCGGGACATCGAGATACTGAAACAGCTGGAGGGCATCGTGAAAGGCGCGAGCGCGGAAACGGAGGCGGGTTCCCGCCAGACCAGGAGGTCCCGGGCCGCCCAAAGGCTGAAGCTGAAAAAAAGGCCCCAGACCCCGAAAACATAAGAATGCAACAAACCCCGCCCTGTTCCGCATCCCATTCCTTTATGGGGCGGGTGTACCCTTTTTATTCCTGCACTGAGTATTGAACATGTCCCGCCTGTGATAAGGCTTGGTCTCCTGATTATCGGCGGGGCACCGTATAGTCTTGATATAATATAGGTACGTAGTACCGACATATTTATATAATAATAACGCATGCGTACTATTGCAGGGAATGAAAACCCTCAGGAGACCAAACAATGAAAACAGAAAACAGAACAAAGATGCTTCAGATAGAGAAGATAAGAGCCGCGACCGCAGAATACATCATAGGCAACAGGGCCAACCCCTCAACGGGCATCATCGGCCGGGAGCTTGGAATGGAAGCCTGGAAGGTCAACCAGTGCGTGCGCAGTTACGGAATGGACTACGGCGTGATCCCATTCTGGGAGGACGACAGCAAAGAGACGTTCCTGACGCTCGGAGAAGGATATTCATCCGAGGCTGACGCGATAGAGGCCGCGGGCATACCGACGCACTCTGTGAAGAGGGTGGACTAAATGCCGACCGCCATTTACCAGATAGATCTCGAAGGAGTCGGGACAGTCCCGCTCGAAGTTGTCCTTTGGGATGACGAATGCCCGGAGATTGCAGGAAAAATACGGGCGCTAAAGGGTAAGTTCGACCTCAACCCTGTCGGCATTGACTATAAGGATGACGCGCTGATGTTCGGAGTTCAAATAATCAGCACAGGCTCAGACGGGATGTTTCGCGGCCTGATATACAATGAGTTGAACGAGCACTTCGGACGCTCACACACATACACAATTGAAGAGTCAATAGCAATAATAAAGGCTGATTGGCGCGACTACACGGCGGTTCTGCGTTACCTCAATGGGAAGGTGAAATGAATGCCCGTCATCCACGATCCATATGAGGCGTACTCGGTAACGATCGACTTCACGGACAAGAACCACTGCACGAAAGCTATAAGGATGTACGACAAGGACGGCGGGGACTGGGTCCCGTACGGAGAACACGGCGCACACCTTTCCATATACGACGGATGCGACTGTGACGAGGCGGCTGAATATGAGGGGAAGTGCGGCCCCGAATGCCCGCACTATAAAGCAAAGGAGGAGGTGAAAGACTGAAGGAGATATTGACCGAGGCCACCTATCACGGCGTGGTCTCGAAGAACGGGAACTCTTACAAGGTGAACATCCCCGCCAACATCGTCGGGGAGATGGACCTGGAGATCGGGAGCAAGATAGTCGTCAGGCTGTCCCTGCCCAAGACCATGAAGGTCCGGGAGGAAGAAGAATGATCTTCCCCTACGACCATCTGTCCCCGTCGAGCATCAATCGGTACCTGGAGTGCCCCCTGGCCTTCCTCTATCAGAAGAAGGAGATCGCGGTAGAGAAGGACCTGCGCTATGCCATGACCGGGAAGGCCGTCCACAGGGACATAGAGAGGCTTTACGGCACGTCATCGGAGCAGGAGGACATAGACGAAGCGCTCGTTATAAAACAGCGCTACTTCGACGCTATGGCCGGATACGATATGCTGGTGGTCGGCCATCCGTCCCTCAAACCGTCGGCGGACTGGGTGCCGGAAAGGACCCTTACGAGGGTCCTCGACGGCGTGACGATCCTGGGGCGCATAGACCTCATGAGGAAGGACGGGAAGAAGATAATAGACTGGAAGACCGGAGCGAAGAGCGACAAGGACATCCTGCAAGGCCGCATCTACAAATGGATCGCATGCGGGGTACACAAGCTCGACCCGAAGGACATCGACGTTCGTTTCGCTTACCTGCGCGAGTACCCCGTGGGGTACATCAGCGTGCCGTACACTTCGCACGCCGCCGTCGAGTCGGTGATACGAGAAGTGATCAACGGAGTGTGCGCCGGGAACTACAGGGGAAAGAAGGGGAAACAGTGCTCGCAATGCGAGTACAGGGGAATATGCGAAGAGTGGTGAGAAGGAAGTGACGGGAAGGGCCTCCGACCGATAGAAATGTCGAGTCGCTGTCGGGCGGAGGCGGTATCATGCGTTAGCAGGACACACTTAGACCAACATTATCTGGCCCATATATAAAATTTGACCTTTAACTCATGACCAGGTGTGAGGAGTGTATCTCTCTCTCACTCTCTCTCACACACATGGCAGGAGGTTGGTAGTGCGTTCATTCTGCCGTTGCCGTGTATCTCTCTCTCTCACACACACATCAATTGGGGATACCATATGTGTAAAGTAGACGACTATTGCGAGCATTTGGTCAAATGCAACAGGAAGGCATCGACCATCAATGTTTATAGGTCGAGGATCAAGGTATGTCTCGATTTTCTCAACGAAAGCGGTATGGAATCCGTTCCGGAGAGGATAGGAGAGAACGAACTTTGGTTTTTGATCTCAAACCTGGACGGAAAGGAACAGTCCGTCAGGGCCAACGTCGAAGCGCTGAACAGATGCCTGAAATACACGACGGGAAAAGACCACCTGGAGATGATGGACATACTTTGGAACCGTCCAATGATCAAAAGGCTGTTCATCAGCAACAAGCAGTTCATGAAGATGTACAGGATCGCAGACCCTAAAGAGAGCCTGATACTGATACTCGGCGCCGCCATGGGGCTCCGCCGGGAAGAGATATGGAAACTGGACCTCAGCGACATAGACGACGAAACGATGACCGTCCGAGGCAAGGGACACAGGAAAGAGGGGCTTGTCGTTGAGGTCCGGCTTCCGCAACTGGTCCTGAATGAACTCAAAACATATCTGAAATGGAGGTCAGACTACACTGGGAGCGACCTGTCCGGCGGAAGACTGATAGTTTTCAAAGATAAGAACGGGAACATCCGAGGCTACAAGGACGTCGGGTCGATATGGCATATCATTATAACGCTTGCGAAGAGAGCGGGCATAAAAGCCACCACTCACAGTCTCAGAAGACTGTTCTGCACCGAGCTCCACGAGAACGGTTGCGATCCGTTCACGATAACCGACCTCATGCGGCACTCGGACCTAAAGACCGTGATGATCTACATCAACACGAACACAGAAAAAAAGAAAGAAGAACTTGAAAAAATGACATCAAATCTGGTAAGGTTATAAATATGACAACTGAGATATATAGAACGGTCGAGTCGCTAGGATTCGTTGGTGCGATTAAATTCGTATTTAATTGTAATGC
>JGI20171J29575_12612501_pt1 | contig 17341 bp, 10 predicted proteins | sample TergutNc150P4_FD_29575 | JGI IMG/M metagenome (IMG submission 29575)
TGCTGCGACTTGTTCAGATTGGACTTTACCTGAGATTAACACTGGCCTACATAGGCTTAAAGAGTAAAGTTACTATAATATCGTTGTTAAAACAATTTCCCCTGTTGCGACATGTTCGGAATGGACGGTACCTGAAAGTTACACTGGCCTACAGATGCTTAAAATGTTAAGCTTCCAATAATATCTTAGTTTTAATTGTTTCCACTGCTGCGACATGTTCAGATTGGACGTTACCTGAAAGAAAGAACTGATCTACAGAAGCATAAAGTGTTAATGTTCGTATAATATCGTTGTTTGAACCGTTTCCATCCTGCGACATGTTCAGATTATAAGTTACCTGAAAGTTACACTGGCCTACAGAGGTTTAAAATGTTCATATTCCAATAATATCGTTTTTTGGAACATTTCCCCTGCTGCGACATGTTCAGATTGGACGTTACATGATAGTAACACTGGCCTACAGAGGCTTAAAGTGTTAATGTTCCCTTAATGTCTTTGTTTACACTTTCACCTGCTGCGTCTTGTTCAGTTTGGACGTTACCTGGAAGTAACACTGGACTACAGGTTCTTGAAGTGTTAATGTTACGATAATATCGTTGTTTGTACCATTTCCCCTGCTGCGAAATGTTCAGATTGGTCGTTACCTGGAAGTTACACTGGCCTACAAAAACTTAAATTTTTAATGGTCCGATAATATCGTTGAATGAATATTTTCCCCTGCTGCGACATGTTCAAATTGGACGTTACCTGAAAGTAACTCTGGACTACAGGTTCTTGAAGTGTTAATATTACGATAATATCGTTGTTTGTACCCTTTGCCCTGCAGCGACATGTAGAGATTGAGCATTACCGGAAAGTAACACTGGCCTACATGAGTAAAATTGTTAATGTCCCCATAATATCGTTGTTTGAAAACTTTTCCCTGCTGCGAAATGTTCGGATTGAACGTTGCCTGAAAGTAACACTGGCCTACATATGTTTAAATTTTTAAGGTTCCTATTTAATTGTTGTTTACACACTTTCCCCTGATGTGAAATGTTCAGATTGGTCGTTACCTGTAAGTAACACAGGCGTACAGCGGCCTAAATTATTAATGTTCCAATAATATTCTTTTTTGAAACCTTTCCCCTCCTGCGACATGTCCAGAATGGAAGTTACCTGAAAGTAACCCTGGCATACAGAGACTTAAAATTGTAATGTTTCAATAATATCGTTGATTGAACCATTTGCCCCAATGCGCCATGTTCAGATTGGAAGTTATCTGAAAGTAACACTGGTCTACAGAGGCTTAAATTGTCAATGTTCAGATAATATCTTTCTTTAAACAATTTCCCCTGCTTCGGCATGTTCAAATTGGACTTTACCTGAAAGTAACACAGGACCACAATTGCTTAAATTATTAATGTTCCGATAATAATGTTGTTTGAAAACTTTCCCGTGCTGCGACATGTTAACATTGGAAGTCACCTGAAAGTAACACTAGCCTACAGAGGCTTATAGTGTTAATATTCTGATAATATCGTTGTTTGAATTCTTTTCCCTTCAGCGACATGATCAAATAGGGATTTACCTGAAAGTAACACTGGCCTACAGCGTCTGAAAGTATTAATGTTCCGATAATATCCTTGTTTGATCCCTTTATCCTGCTGCGACATGTTCAGATTTGAGGTTACCTGAAAGTAACTCTGGCCGACAGAGGCTTAAATTGTTAATGTTCCGATAATATCGTTGTTTGATCCATTTCCCCTGCTGCGACATGTTCAGATTTAAAGTTATCTGAAAGAAACACTTGCCTACCGAGAGTAAATGTGTTAATGTTCCCATAATATCTTTGCTTGAACACTTTCCAATTCTGTGACATGTTAAGATTGGACGTTACCTGAAAGTAACACTGGCCTACAGAGGCTTTATGTGTTAATGTTCCGATCATATCGTTGATTGAAAATTTTCCCCTGCTGCGATATGTTCAGATAGGAAGTTACCTGAAGGTAACACTGGCCTACAGAGGCTTAAAATATTAATGTTCTGATAATATCGTTGTTTGAACCATTTCCCCTGCTGCGACATGTTCAGATTGGACGTCACCTGAAAGTAACACTGGCCTACAAACGCTTAAAGTGTTAATGTTCCCATAATATCCTTGATTGAAAATATTCCCCTTCAGCGACATGTTCAGATTAGTTGTTACCTTAAAGTAACACTGGCCTACAGAGGCTTTAAGTATTAATGTTCCGATAATATCTTTGTTTGAAAGCTTTCCCCTGCTGCGACATGTTCAGACTGGACGTTATCCTAAAGTAACACTGGCCTACAGAGTCTTAAATTGTTAATGTTCCGATAATATCGTTTTTTGAACCATTTCCCCTGCTGCGACAAGTTCAGATTGGAAGTTACCTGAAAGTAACACTGTCATACAGAGGCTTAAAATGTTAATATTCCGATAATATCGTTGTTTGAACACTTTCCCCTTCTGCGACATGTACAGAATGGAAGTTACCTGAAAGTAACACAAGCCTACAGAGGCTTAAACTGTTAATGATCCTATAATATCGTTGTTTGAAACTTTTCCCCTGATGCGGCAAGTTCAGATGGGACGTTACTTGAAAGTAACACTGGCCTACAGAGCCTTAACGTGTTAATGTTCCGATAATATCGTTGTTTGAAACCTTTCCCCTGCTGCGGCATGTTCAGTTTGGACGTTAACTGAAAGTAACAGAGGCCTACAGAAGCTTAAAATTTTAATGTTCCGATAATATCGTTGTTTGAACATATTCCCCTGCTGCGACATATTCAGATTGGAAGTTGCCTGAAAGTAACACTGGCCTACAGAAGCTTATATTGTTAATGTTCCGATAATATCGTTGTTTGAACCATTTCTTCTGCAGCGATAAGTTCATATTGGAAGTTACCTGATAGTAACCCTGGCCTACAGAGAATTAAATTGATAATGTTCCTATAATAGCGTTGTTTGAAACATTTCCTCTGCCGCGACATGTTCAGATTGGACGTTACCTGAAAGTAACACTGGCCTACAGATGCTTAATGTGTTAAAGTTCCGATAATATCGTTGTTTGATCCCTTTCCCGTACTGCGACATGTTCAGATTGGTGGTTACTGGAAAGTAACACTATCCTACAGAGGTTTAAATTGATAATGATAGGATAATATCGTTGTTTGAAAAATTTCCCCTGTTGCGACATGTTCAGGTGGGATGTTACCTGAAAGTAACACTGGCCTACAGAAGCTTAAAGTGTTAATGTTCCAATAATATCGTTGTTTGAATTATTTCCCCAGCTGCGACATGTTCAGATTGGACGTTACCTGAATGTTACACTGGCCTACAGGGTCTTATAGTGTAAATATTCCGATAATATTGTTTTCAAATTTCCCCTGCTGCGAAATTTTCAGATTGGATGTATCCTGAAAGTATCACTGGCCTACAGGAGCTTAAAGTGTTGAGGTTCCGATAATATCGTTGTTGGAACATTTTTCACTGCTGCGACATATTCAGATTAGATGTTACCTGAAAATAACACTGGCCTACAGAAGCTTAAAGTGTTAATGTTCCGATAATATCGTTGTTTGAAATCTTTCCCCTGCAGCGACATGTTCAGATTGGACGTTACCTGAAAGTAACACTGGCCTACAAATGATTATAGTGTTAAGGTTCCGATAATATCGTTGTTGGAGTATTTTTCACTGCTGCGACATATTCAGATTGGAAGTTACCTCAAAATAACACTGGCCTACAGAAGCTTAAATTGTTAATATTCCGATAATTTCGTTGTTTATACCATTTGCACGGTTGCGACATGTACAGATTGGAAGTTACCTGAAAGTAACCACGGCCTACAAAGGCTTAAAGTGTTAAGGTTCCGATAATATCGTTGTGTGAATCCTTTCCACTGCAGCGACATCTTCAGATAGGAGATCACCTGAAAGTAATACTGGACTACAGATATTTAAAGTTTTAAGGTTCCGATAGTATCGTTGTTTGAACCCTTTCCAATGCTGCGACATGTTCAGATCGGACGTTACCTGAAAGTAGCACTGAACTACAAAGGCTTTAAGAGTTAAAGATCCGATAATATCGTTGTTTGAACACCTCCCCTGCTGCGACATGTTCAGATTAGGCGTTACCTTAAAGTAACACTGGCCTAGAGAGTCTTAAAGTGTTAATGCTCCGTTAATATCTGTGTTTGGACACTTTCCCCATCTGCGACATTTTCAGATTGGACGCTACCTGAAAGTAGCAGTTGGCTATAGAGGCCAAAATTGTTTAAGTTCCGATAATGTCGTTGTTTGAACACTTTCCACAGCTGCGAAATGTTCTGATTCGAAGTTGCATGAAAGTAACACTGGCCTACAGAGACTTAAATTGTTAAGGTTCCGATAATATCGTTGTTTGAATACTTCCCACTTCTGCGACTTGTTCAGATTGGACGTTACCTGAAAGTAACACTGGCCTACAAAGGCTTAATGTGTTAATGTTCCGATAATATCGTTGTTTGAATCATTTCCCGTCCTGCGAAATGTTTACATTGGAAGTAATCTGAAAGTAACACTAGCCTACAGAGTCTTATAGTGTAAATATTCCGATAATATCATTGTTTTAACCATTTCCACTGCTGCGAAATATTCAGATTGGAAGTTACCTTAAAGTAACAATGGCCTACAGATGCTTAAATTGTAAATGTTCCGTAGATAACGTTGTTTGAATTCTTTCCCAGCTCCGACATGTTGAGATTGGACGTTACCTGAAAGTAACACTGGCCTACAGAGGCTTAAAGAGTAAATGTTCCGATAATATCTTTGTTTGAAATCTTTCCCCTGCTGCGACATGTTCAGACTGGACGTTAACTGAAAGTAGCACTGCCCTGAAAAGGCCTAAAGTGATAGTGATCCGATAATATCGTTGTTTGAACCCTTTCCACTGCTGCGACATCTTCAGATTGGACGTTACCTGAAAGTAACACTGGCCTATAGAAGCTTACATTATTAATGTTACGATAATATCGTTGTTAGAACCCTTTCCACTGCTGCGACATGTTCAGATTGGACGTTACCTGAAAGTAACCCCCGCCTAAAAAAGACTTAAATTGTTAACGTTCCGATAATATCGTTGTTTGAACACGTACCACTGCAGCGATATGTTGTGATTGGACGTTACCTGAAAGTAATATTGGCCTACAGATCCGTAAATTATTAAGGTTCCGATAATATCGTTGTTTGAATATTTTCCACTGCTTCGACATGTTCAGGTTGGATGTTACCTGAAAGTAACACTGGACTACAAAGACTTAAAGTGTTAAGGTTCCGATAATATCGTTGTTTGAACCATTTTCCCTGCTGCGACATGTTCAGATTGGGCGTTACCTGAAAGTAACACTGGCCTAGAGAAGATTAAATAGTTAATATTCCGATAATATCGTTGTTTGAACAGTTTCCACTGCTGCGACATGTTCAGATTGCATGTTACCTGAAAGTAACACTGGCCCACAGAGGCATATATTTTTAAGGTTCCAATAATATCGTTGTTTGAACCCTTTCCACTGCTGTGACATGTTCAGATTGGAATTTACCTGAAAGTAACACTGGTCTACAGAGGCTTAAAATGTTAATATTCCGATAATATCGTTGTTTGAATACTTTCCCCTGCTGCGACATGTTCAGATTGGACGTTACCTGAAAGTAAAACTGGCCTCTATAGGCTTAAAGTGCTAATGTTCCGAAAATATCGTTATTTTGAAACCTTCCCCTGCTGCGACATGTCCAGATTGGACGTTACCTGAAAATAACACTGGCATACAGATGATTAAATTGTTAATGTTCCGCTAATATCTTTGTTTGAACCATTTCCCCTGCTGCGACATGTTCAGATTGGACGTTACCTGAAAGTAACACTAGCCTACAGAGGCTTAAATTTTTAATGTTCCTTTAATATCGTTGTTTCAATTCTTTCCCCTACTGCGACATGTTCAGATTAGAGGATACCTGAAAGGAACGATGGCCTACAGAGCCTTAAAGTGTTAAGGTTCCGATAATATCGTTGTTTGAAACATTTCCCCTACTGCGACATGTTCAGATTGGAAGTTACCTGAAAGTAACGCTGGCCTACAGGGGCTTTAATTGTTAATGTTCCGAAAATATTGTTGTTTGTAATATTTTGCGTGATGCGACATGTTCAGATTGGACGTTGTCAGAAAGGAAACTGTCCCACAGAAGCTAAAATTGTTAAGGTTCCGATAATATGTTTGTTTGAAAACTTCCCCCTGCTGCGACATGTTCATATTGGAAGATACATGAAAGTAACACTGTCCTACAGGGGCTTAAAGTGTTAATGTTCCTATAATATTATTGTTTGAAATCTTCCCCTGCTACGACATGTTCAGATTTGTCGTTACCTTAAAGTAACACTGGCCTACACACGCTTAAAGTTTAAATGTTCCTATAATAAAGTTGTTTGAACACTTCCCCTGCTGCGAAATGTTCAGATTTGGCGTTACCTTAAAGTAACACTGGACTACAGAGGCTTAAAGTGTTAATTTTACGATAAAATCGTTGTTTGAAACATTTCCCCTTCTGCGACATGTTCAGATAAGAAGTTACCTGAAAGTAACAATGGCCTACAGATGCTTAAATTGTTAATGTTCCGATAATATTGTTGTTCGAAATTTTCCCCTGCTTCGACATGTTCTGATTGGAAGTTACCTGAAAGTAACACTGGCCTACAGAGTCTTAAAGTGTTAAGGTTCCGATAATAACGTTGTTCGAACATTTTCCCCTGCTTCGACATGTTCTGATTGGAAGTTACCCGAAAGTAACTCTAGCCTACATATGCTTAAATTGTTAAGGTTCCGCTAATATCGTTGTTTGAATACTTTCCCCTGTAGTGATATGTTCAGATTGGACGTTATCTGAAAATAACACTGTCCTACAGATGCTTAAAGTGTGAATGTTAGGATAAAATCGTTGTTTGAACATTTTCCACTCCTGCGACATATTCAGATTCAACGTTACCTGAAAGTAACATTGGCCTACAAAATCTTAAATTGTTAAGGTTCCGATAATATCGTTGTTTTTACCATTTCCACTGCTGCGACATGTTCAGATTGGACGTTACCTGAAACAAATACTAGCCTACAGATGCTTAAAGTGTTAAGGTTCCGATAATATCTTTGGTTGAACACTTTCCAATGCTGAGACATTTTCAGATTGGAAGTTACCTGAAAGTAACACTGGTCTATAGAAGCTTAAATTGTTGAGGTTCCGATAATATCGTTGTTTGAAAACTTTGACTGCTGCGACATGTTCAGATTGGGCGTTACCAGAAAGTACCTCCCGGCTACAAGTCTTAAATTGTTAGGGTTCCGATAATGTCGATGTTTAAACCCTTTCCACTTTAGCGAAATGTTCAGATTGGACGTTACCTGAAAGTAACCCCCAACTAAAATGTCTTAAATTTTAATGTTCCGATATTATCGTTGTTTGAACCCTTTCCACTGCAGCGACATGTTCAGATTGGACGTTACCTGAAAGTAATACTGTCCTACAGATGCTTAAATTGTTTAGGTAACGATAGTATCGTTGTTTTAACACTTTCCACTGCAGCGACATGTTCGGATTGGATGTTACCTGAAAGTATCACTGGAATACAGAGCCTTAAAGTGTTAAGAATCCGAAAATATCTTTGTTTGAACACATTCAGCCTGCTGCGACATGTTCATATTGGAAGTTAACTGAAAGTAACACTGGCCTAGAAAGGCTTAAATTGTTAATGTTCCGATAATATCGTTGTTTCAACATTTTTCCTGCTGCGACATGTTCAGATTGGACGTTACCTGAAAGTAACATTGGCCTACAGATAATTGAATTGTAAATGTTCCGATAATATCGTTGTTTGAACCTTTCCCACTGCAGCCACATGTTCAGATTGGACGTTACCTGAAAGTAGCACTGGCCTACAGATTATTGAATTGTTAAGGTTCCTATAATATCGTTGTTTGAACCCTTTCCACTGCCGTGACATGTTCAGATTGGATGTTACCTGAAAGTAACATTGGCCTACAGAGGCTTAAATTGTTAACATTCCGATTATATCCTTGTTTGAACACTTTCCCCTGCTGCGATATGTTCAGATTGGACGTTACCTGAAATTAACACTGGCCTACAGAGGCTTAAATTGTTAAAGTTCTGATAATATCGTTGTTTGAAACATTTCCCCTGCTGCGACCTGTTCAGATTGAAAGTTACCTGAAAGTATCACTGGCCTAAAGAGACTTAAATTGTTAAGGTACCGATAACAACGTTGTTCGAAAATTTTCCCCTGTTTCGACATGTTCAGATTGGGTATTACCTGAAAGTAACACTGGCTTACAGAGGCTTAAACTGTTAAGTTTCCGATAAAATCGTTCTTTGAAAACTTTCCCCTGCAGAGACATGTTCTGATTGCACGTTACCTGAAAGTAACACTCACCTAGAAAGGCTTAAATTTTTAAGGTTCCGATAATATCGTTGTTTGAACCTTTTCCACTGTCGTGACATGTTCAGATTGGACGTTACCTGAAAGTAACACTGGCCTACAGAGGCTTAAAATGTTAATATTCCGATAAGATCGTTTTTTGAACTATTTCCCCTGCTGCGACATGTTCAGATTGGACGTTACCTGAAAATAACATTGGATTACATAAGCTTTAAGTGTTAATGTTACGATAATATCATTATTTGAACACGTTCCCCTCCTGCGACATGTATAGTTTGGACGTTACCCGAAAATAAATCTGGCATACTGGGGCTTAAAGTGTTAATATTCCGCTAATATCCTTGTTTGAAGCATTTCCCCTGCTGCGACATGTTCAGATAGGACGTTACCTGAAAGTAACACTAGCCTACAGAGGCTTTAATTGTCAATGTTCCGATAATATCGTTGTTTGTACACTTTCCCTTGCTGCGATATGTTCAGATTAGGCGTTACCTGAAAGTAACATTGGCCTACAGGGTTCAAAATGTTAAGGTTTTGATAATATCTTTGTTTGAACTCTTTTCTCTGCTGCGACATGTTCAGATTGGTTGTTACCTTAAATTAACCCTGGCCTACAGAGCATTGAAGTGTTAATGTTTCGATAATATCGTTGTTTGAACAATTTCCACAACTGCGAAATTTTCAGATTGGACGTTACCTGAAAGTTACACTGGCCAACGGAGGCTTAAAGTGTTAATGTTCCGATAATATCTTTGTTTGAACACTTTCCCCTGCTGCGACATGTTCAGATTGGGAGTTACCTGAAAGTAACTCTGGCTTCGAGGGGCTTAAACTGTTTATGTTCCGATAATATCGTTGTTTGAACACTTTCCCCTGCTGCGACATGTTCAGATTGGGTGTTAACTCAAAGTAACACTGGCCTACAGAGATTTAAACTGTAAATGTTCCGATAATATCGTTCTTTTAACCATTTCCCCTGCTGCGAAATTTTCAGATTGGGCGTTACCTGAAAGTAACACAGGCATACAGAATCTTAAATTGTTAGTGTTCCCATGAAATCGTTGTTTGAAACATTTCCCCTGCGGCGACATGTTCAGATTGGACGTTACCTGAAAGTGACATTGGCCTACAGAGGCTTAAAGTGTAAAGTTTCCGATAATAGCGTTTTTTGAACGCTTTCCCCTGCTGCGACATGTTCAGATTCGTCTTTAACAGAAAGTAACACTGGCCTACAGAGGCTTTATTTGTTAAAGTTAAGATAATATCCTTTTTGAACCCTTTCCACTGCTGCGACATGCTCACATTGGAGGTTACCTGAAAGTAACACTGGCCTATAAAGGCTTAAATTTTTAAGGTTCCAGTAATATCGTTGTTTGAACCCTTTCCACTGCTGCGACATTTTCAGATTGGATGTTAACTGAAAGTAACACTGAACTACAGAAGCATAAATTGTTTATGTTCCGATAACATCGTAGTTTGAATTCTTTCCCCTGCTGCGACATGTTCAGATTGGACGTTACCTGAAAGTAACACTTGCCTACAGAGGCTTAAAGTGTTTATATTACGATAATATTGTTATTTGAACAACTTCTCTTGCTGCTACATGTCCAGAATGGGCGTTACCTGCAAATAACACGGGCCTACATAGGCTTAGTTTGTTAATGTTACGATAATGTCGTTATTTGAGCAACTTCCCCTGCTTGCGACATGTCCAGATTGGAAGTTACCTGAAAATAAATCTGGCATACAGGGGCTTAAAGTGTTAATGTTCCGCTAATATCGTTGTTCGAACAATTTCCCCTGCTGCGACATTTTCAGATTGGACGTTACCTGAAAGTAACACTAGCCTACAAATGCTTAAAATGTTAATGTTCCTATAATATCGTTGTTTGAACCATTTCCCTTGCTGCGACTTGTTCTGTTTGGACGTTACCTGAAAGTAATAGGGCCTACAGAGTTTTAAGGTGTTAAGGTTCCGATAATATCGATGTTTGAAATGTTTCCCCTTCTGCGACATGTTCAGATTGGAAGCTACCTGAAAGTAACCCTGGCCTACAGAGTTTTAAAGTGTTATGATTCCGATAATATCGTTGTTTGAACCATTTCCACTGTTGCGACATGTTCAGATAGGACGTTACCTGAAAGTAACACCCGCCTACATAGGCTAAATTTTTTAAGGTTCCAATAATATCGTTGTTTGAACCATTTCTACTGCTGCGACATGTTTAGAATGGATGTTACATGGAAGTAACACCCACCAACAAAGGCTAAAAATGTTAAGGTGCCGATAATATCGTTGTTTTAACACTTTCCACTGCAGCGACATGTTCAGATAGGAGGTTACCTGAAAGTAATACTGGACTACAGATGCTTAAAATCTTAAGGTTCCGATAATATCGTTGTATGAACGATTTCAAATGCTGCGACATGTTCAGATTGGACGTTACCTGAAAGTAAAACTGGACTACAGGGGTTTAAAGTGTTAATGTTCCGATAATATCGTTGTTTGAAAACTTCCCCTTCTGCGACATGTTCAGATTAGGCGTTACGTGAGAGTAACACTGGCCTATAGAGGCTTAAAGTGTTAATGTTCCGATAATATCGTTGTTTGAAAATTTCCCCTCCTGCGACATGTTCAAGTTGGACTTTACCTGAAAGTAACACTGGCCTACAGGAACTTAAAGAGATAATGTTCCCATTAAAGCGTTGTTTGAACTATTTCCCCTGCTGCGACATGTTCAGATTAGATTTTACCTTAAAGTAACACTGGCCTACAGAGGCTTAAATTGTTAATGTTCCGATAATATCGTTGTTTGAAAATTTTCCCCTGCTGCGACATGTTCAGATTGGACGTTACCTGAAAGTATCACTGGCCTACAGAATCTTAAAGTGTGAAGGATCCGGTAATATCATTGTTGGAATATTTTCCCCTGTTGCGACATGTTCAGATTGGATGCTACCAGAAAGTAAAACTAGCCTACAGAAGCTTAAATTGTTAAGGTTCCGATAATATCGTTGTTTGAAAAGTTTCCTTGCAGCGATATGTTCAGATTGGTCGTTACCTGAAAGTAACACTGGCCTACAGAGGCTTAAATTGTTAATGTTCCGATAATATCGTTGTTTCAACATTTTCCACTGCTGCGGCATATACAGATTGGAAGTTACCTCAAAGTAACACTGGCCTACAGAAGTTTAAAATGTTAAAGTTCCGACAATATCGTTGTTTGAACCATTTCCACTGCTGCGACATGTTTAGATTGGACGTTACCTGAAAGTAACACCCGCCCACAATGTCTTAAATTTTTAAAATTCCGATAATATTCTTTTATAACCTTTCCACTGCTGCGACATGTTCAGATTGGACGCTACCTGAAATTAACACACGCCTACAAAGTCTTAAATTATTAAGTTCCCGATTATATCGTTGTGTGAACACTTTCCACTGCAGCGACATGTTCAGATAGGAGGTTATCTGAAAGTAATACTGGCCTACAGATGCTTAAAGTGTTAAAGTTCCGATAATATCTTTGCTTGACCCCTTTCCAATACTGCAACATGTTCAGATTTTACGTTACCTGAAAGTAACACTGGACTAAAGAGGCTTACAGTGTTAAGGATCCGATAATATCGTTGTTTGAACAATTTCCCCTGCTGCTACATGTTCAAATTGGACGTTACCTGAAAGTAACACTGGCCTAGAGAGGCTCAAATTGCTAATATTCCGATAATATCTTTGTTTGAACAATTTCCCCTGCTGCCACATGTTCAGATTGGAAGTTACCTGAACGTAACAATAGCCTACAGGAGCTTAAATTGTTAAAGTTCCGATAATATCGTTGTTTGACCACTTTCCACTGCTGCGACCTGTTCAGATTCTACATTACCTGAAAGTAACACTGGCCTACAGAGGATAAATTGTTAATGTTCCGATAATATCGTTGTTTGTATACTTTTCCCTCTTGCGACATATCCAGATTGGACGTTGCTTGAAAGTAACACTGGCCTACAGAAGCTTAATGTGTTAATGTTCCGATAATATCGTTGTTTGAAATCTTTCCCCTGCTGCGACATATTCAGATTGGATGTTACCTGAAAGTAACACTGGCCTACAGAGGCTTAAAGTGTTATGTTCCGATAATATCCTTATTTGAACCCTTTCCCCTGCTGCGACATGTTCAGATTGGACGTTGCCTGAAAGTAACACAGGCCTATATATTGTTAAATTGTTAAGGTTCCGATAATATTGTTGTTTGCACACATTCCCCTGTTGCTACTTGTTCAGATTGGTCGTTACCCGTACGTAAATCTAGCGTACAACAGCTTAAAGTGTTAATGTTCCTATAATATCGTTGTTTGAAACATTACCCCTGCTGTGACATGTCCAGAATGGAAGTTACCTTAAAGTAACCCTGGCATACAGAGACTTAAAATTTTAATGTTTTCATAATATCGTTTTTTGAACCATTTCCCCTGCTGCGACATGTACAGATTGGACGTTACCTGAAAGTAACACTTGCTTACAGAAGCTTAAAGCGTTAGTGTTACGATAATATCGTTGTTTGAACATTTTCCCCTGTTGCTACATATTCAGATTGGACTTTACCTGAAAGTAACACTGGCCTACAAATGCTTAAATTGTTAATGTTCCCATAATATAGTTGTTTGAACCCTTTGTCTGCTGCGACATTTTCAGATTGGAACTTACCTGAAATTAACGCCCGCCTTCAGAGTCTTAAATTGTTAGGTTTCCGATGATATCGTTGTTTAAACCCTTTCCACTGCTGCGACATGTTCAGATTGTACGTTACCTGAAAGTAACCACGGCCTTCAAAGTCTTTAAATGTTAATAACCCGATAATATCGTTGTTTCAATTTTTCCACTGCAGGGACATATTCAGATTGGACGTTACCTGAAAGTAATTCTGGCCTACAGATGCTTAAAATGTTAAGGTTCCAATAATATCCTTCTTTGAACACTTTCCACTTATGCGATATATTCAGATTGAACGTTACCTAAAAGTAACACTGGACTACAGGAGCTTGAAGTGGTAGGAATCCGATATTTTCGTTGTTTGAACCCTTTCCCCTGCTGCGACATGTTCAGATTGAACGCTACCTGAAATTAACACTGGACTACAGCGCCTTAAAGTGTTAATGTTCCGATAATATCATTGTTTGAACACATTCCCATTCTGCGACATGTTCAGATTGGACGTTACCTGAAAGTAACACTGGCCTACAGAGGCTTAAAATTTTAATTTTCCGTTAAAACTCTTATTTGAACCATTTCCCCTGCTGCGACATGTTCATATTGGAAGTTATATGAAAGTAACACTGGACTACAGAGACTTAAATTGATAAGTTTCCGATAATATCGTTGTTTGAAGCATTTCCACTGCTTTGACATGTTGAGATTGGAAGTTACCTGAAAGTAACCCTGGCATAAAATTTCCTATATTATCGTTGTTTGAACAATTTCCACTGCTGCGACATGTTCAGATTGGACGTTACCTGAATGTAACATTGGACTACAGAGGCTTAAAGTATTAAGGACCCGATAATATCATTGTTTGAACACTTTCCCCTTCTCCGACATGTTCAGAATGGACGATACCTGAAAGAAACAATGGCCTACAGAGGCTTAAATTGTTAAAGTACCGATATTATCGTTGTTTGAAAAATATCCCCTGAAGCGACATGTTCAGGTTGGATGTTTCCTGAAAGTAACACTGGCCAACAGGGGCTTAAATTGTTAAGGTTCCAATTATATCGTTGTTAGTACCCTTATCCCTGCTGCGACTTGTTCAGATTCGACGTTACCTGAAAGAATCACTGGCCTACAGGGGCTTAATTTGTTCAGGTTCCGATAATATCATTCTTTGAACACTTTCCCCTGTTGCGACATGTTCAGATTGGACGATACCTGAAAGTAACACTGGCCTAAAGAGTCTTAAAGCGTTAACGTTCCGATAATATCGTTGTTTGAACACTTTCACTGCTGCGATATTTTCAGATTGGACGTTACCTGAAAGTAACCCTGCCCTACAGAGTCTTAAATTGTTAATGTTCAGATAATATATATTCGTTTGAATCCTAACCCCTGCTGCGAGATGTTTAGATTGGACGTTACCTGAAAGTAACACTGGCCTACAGAGGCTTAAATTGTTAAGTTTCCGAAAATATCGTTGTTTGAAAACATTCCGTGAAGCGACATGTTCAGATTGGACGTTCCCTGAGAGTCACATTGGCCTACAGAGGCTTAAAGTGTTAATGTTCCGACAATATCGTTGTTTGAAACTTTTCCACTACTACGAAATGTTCAGATTGGAAGTTACCTGAAAGTAACACTCGCCTACAGATGCTTAAAGTGTAAATGTTCCGAAAATATCGATGTTTGTACACTTTCCGCTGCTTCGACATGTTCAGATTGCACGTTACCAGGAAGTAACACTGGCATACAGAGGCTTAAAGTGTAAATGTGCCGTTAATATCTTTGTTTGAAATCTTTCCCCAGTTGCGACATGTTCAAATTGGAAGTTATCTCAAAGTAACACAGGACTACTGAAGCTTAAATTGTAAATGTTCCCATAATATCGTTGTTTTAATCCTTTCTCCTGTTCCGACATGTACGGAGTTGATGTTAACTTAAAGTAACACAGGCCTACAGAGTTTTAAAGTGTTAAGTTTCCGATAATATCGTTGTTTGAACTTTTTCCACTGCCGCGACATGTTCAAATTGGACGATACCTGAAAGTAACAATAGCCAACAGAGGCTTAAATTGTTAAGTTTACGATAATATCTTTGTTTGAACTCTTTTCACTGCTGCGACATGTTCAGATTGGAAGTTACCTGAAAGTAACACTGGCCTACAGAGGCTTAAAGTGTTAATGATTCTATAATATCGTCGTTTGAACCCTTTCCCCTGCTGCGACATGTACAGATTGGAAGTTAACTGAAAGTAACACTGGGCTACAGAAGCTTAAAGGGTAAATGTTCCGATAATATCGTTTTTTGAAAAATTTCCCCTGCTGCGACATGTTCAGATTGGACGTTACCTGAGAGTAACACTGGCCTACAGAGGCTTAATGTGTTAATTTTCCTATAATATCGCTGTTTGAACTCTTTCCACTGCTGCGACATGTACAGTTTGGAAGTTAACTGAAAGTAACACTGGGCTACAGAGGCTTAAAATGTAAATGTTCGGATAATATCGTTGTTTGAACACATTCCCCCGCTGCGACCTGTTAAGTTTGGCACGTTACCTGAAAGTAACCCTGGCCTACAGAAGCTTAAAGTGTTAAGGTTCCGATAAGATCTTTATTCGAAACTTTTCCACTGCTGCGACATGTTCAAATTGGTCGTAACTGAAAGTAACACTGGCCTAGAGAGGCTAAAATAGTTAATGTTCCGATAATATCGTTGTTTGAACCATTTTCCCTGCTGCGACATGTTGAAATTGGAAGTTAAATGAAAGTAACACTGGCCTAGAGAAGCTTAAAGTGTTAATATTCCGATATTATCGTTGTTTGAACACATTCCGCTGCTGCGACATGTTCAGATTGTCAATTACCTGAAAGTAACAATTGCATAAATATGCTTAAAGTGTTAATATTCCGATAAAATCGTTGTTTGAAAACTTTCCCCTGCTGCGACCTGTTCAGATTGGATGTTAACTGAAAGTAACACAGGCCTACAGAAGCTTAAAGTGTTAATGTTTCGATAATATCTTTGTACTCTTAACCTGCTGAGATATGTTCAGATTGGGCGTTACCTTAAAGTAACACTGGCCTACAGAGGTTTAAGCGTTAATGTTCCGATAATATCGTTTTTTGAAACATTTCCCCTGCTGCGACATGTTCAGATTAGACTATATATGAAAGTAACACTGGCCTACATAAACGTAAAGTGTTACTGATCCCATAATATCGTTGTTTGAAATATTTCCCCAGCTGCGACATGTTCAGATTGGTCTTTACCTGAAAGTATCAGTGGCATACAGGTGCTTAAATTGTTAAGGTTCCGATAAAATCGTTGTTTGAACACTTTCCCCTAATGCGACATGTTCAGATTAGACGTTACCTGAAAGTAACCCTGGCCTACGGAGGCTTGAGGTGTTAAAATTCCGATAAAATCTTCGTTTGAAAACTTTCCCTGTACGACATGTTCAGATTTGACGGTAACTGAAAGTAACACTGGCCTACAGAGGATTTAAGTGTTAATGTTCCGATAATATCGTTGTTTGAACCTTTTCCACTGCAGCGACATGTTCAGATTGGACGTTACCTGGTAGTAACACTGGCCTACAAAAGCTTAAATTGTTAAGGTTCTGATAATATCGTTGGTTGAACCATTTCCACTCCTGCGGCATGTTCAGATTGGAAGTTATCTGAAAGTAACACCGGTCTACAGAGGCTTAAATTTTTAAGGTTCCGATATTATCGTTGTTTGAACTCTTTCCACTGCTGCGACATGTTCAGATTGGAAGTTACCTGAAAGTAACACAAGGCCTACAAATGCTTAAAGTGTTAATGTTCCAATAATATCGTTGTTTGAACTTTTCCTCTCCTGCGACATGTTCAGATTTTAAGTTACCTGAAAGTAACATTGGCCTACAGAGGCTTAAAGTGATAAAGTTCCGATAATATCATTGTTTGAACACTTTCCCCTTCTGCGACATGTTCAGATCGGACGTTACCTGAAAGTAACACTGGCCTACAGATGCTTAAAGTGTTAACGTTCCCATAATATCGTTGTTTGAAAACTTTCCCTGCAGAGAAATGATCAGATTGGAAGTTACCTGAAAGTAACACTGGCATTCAGAGGCTTAAAGTGCAAATGTTTCGATAATATCGTTGTTT
>JGI20171J29575_12612500_pt1 | contig 17320 bp, 8 predicted proteins | sample TergutNc150P4_FD_29575 | JGI IMG/M metagenome (IMG submission 29575)
GGCCCCCCTGCTCTTTTTTGTCTCTCAACAAATATTTTAGCAGATTTTCGGGCCGTTTTCATCCCCTTACTTTCATCGAACTCACGTTAGATAATCAACGTGTCCGGCGTTGTCCGACCCTTCGCCGATAATTTCATACCCCAAGCGTTGATAAAACCGCACGGCGGGGTTGTCTGTCTGCACCGAAAGCGACGTCCTCTTATAACCATGTTGCCGCAGTACCTCAAACAGTTTTTTCATCAGCTTTGTGCCAATGCCATACCCGCGAAATTCCGGCAGTAGCGAAATGGCAAGCTCCGGCGTTTCGTCGTCGATATGACCGTAAGCCGGAATAATACGCGTCCACGCTGCGCCAATGATTTGCTCGTTCTGTTCCGCTACAACGCCCAAGTCGCCCGGCTGCTTTCCGAAATCCTTAATGTAGCCAAAAATCTCCGGCAGGTCTATAACACTGCGCGGCGGCGGCTCCATGCCTTCGGGGATGAATATAGCCTGATAGAGACATTCGGGGAGGCAGGCGTAGTCGGATTTTTGCATAGCGCGGACTTTGACAGTTGACTTGTCACCCTCCGCATCCATCGGCAATGTTACCGTATTCGGGATGTTCTTTATGATGTATTCCAGTGAATCTGCTTGCTCCAACATAGCCATGGTTTCGGCGTGAGGGGTTGCGTAAATTCCCGGCCAAAAATATTCGTCATACTGCGGACGACATGAAAACGCCAAGATAGGTTCCTCAAGCGAAAACCCGGCATTCACACCTGGCTTATTCCCCCGTGCGTCCAGCTTGATCCACCGTCCATCCAGTAGTACGGCGTTATAACAATGTACGCAATATCCGGCTGAGTCATCGTCCAAAATCGTGCAGTGTTGAAAACAAAATCCCGTAGGGATGCCCTGTGAACGCAGCAGCGCCGCCAACAGATTCGCTTTGGCGTGGCATATCCCGGTTTTGTGCTTTAGCACATCAGAGGCTTTGGCTGTAATAATTTTTGAGTTGATATCAAAAGAATGTGGAATTTCATCCCGCACAAATTCATAGGCGATACGCGCTTTTTGCGTGTCATCAGTAATGTCGGCAAAGAGCTCGGCCGCTTTTACCCGGATGTTTTCGGCGGTAAAATCCACATATTTATCTGCGGTTAAAAAAGCGTGTTTCTCTTTGTCTTCGCTCAGCATTTTCTCAAGATACACCTTGTCTTTCAGCGTTATCCCATCCTCGATAATCGGATAATCAAAATGGGTGGTGAAATAGTCCGCTATGCGGTGGGTTTGGGTAAACCCGCAATGCTCATAAAACGCCAACACGCTTGGAACATCGCCAGTTCCTAAGATGATTTTATCATACCGCCCTGTATAATATTTCGCCACATGCTCAATCAACCGATAGGCATAACCCATTCTCTGATAGCGTTTGTCCGTAGCGATATTTTGAATTTCAAGGATGCCGCCACCCTCGTCTGTGACAACGCACATACTTTTTACATCACCATCGTACAGTGCGAACATCTCGCCCCGCTCAAGGTAGGTGTCAATGTTGCTTTCCAGTTCGTCGCCAAGAAGCAAAAGCGGCAAAAAATCCTTTTTGTTTTCGGTGATGAGGCGAATGTCAATCACGATATTTTCCCTCCGTAAGCTCCGCCTGTATTTTCTTTATTCAAAGTCCTGTTTTCGGCTTGCAACACATTCAGCACATGGTCATTTAACTGCCCAATATTAAGATATGAAAACAGTGACGGTACAGAATTGACCTTTTCCTTCAAGTTTATTTTCTCAATCATGCGAAAATCCTGCCTTTCTATGTCCACAGGGACGTGATAAACATCGGACTGGCATCATCGGTTTTTTTGAACCCGCAAGATTCGTAAACTTGGTGTTGATAAGCGGGATCGACCAAAAGATAATGCACATAAGCGGTCATTACGCCGTCGTCCATCGCGGAAATTAGCCCCACCAGTTTATCGCCGTCCCATGCCGAGCAAACGGTTTCAAAGTTTTTCATGGCAACAACAAGCTTGTCGGGATAATGTCCGCTTGACCATTCAACGGATAAGAACAAAAGGTATGCACCCAAGCTGACCCAACCAATCGGTATCCCATCATTTACTCTTTCACTTTAAGTGCCCGCTCCATCGGAATATGCTTTATTCTGCGCACATTCAGCAAATTTATAGCGAAATAGCTTACAAATCCCAACGCCATCATAGCCGTGTAAACCCACCACGGTGTAAGAATATCCATGTACCCGCTCATTTTTCTGAACATCAATTCGCGATACATCAGAGAAATACCCGCCGTTACCAGCGGCAATGTCACAACCAATGAAAAGGCGACTACCGCTGTCGTTGTGCTGAGAAATAGGCTTCGAAGCTCTTTACTTTTGTATCCGAGTATTTTCATCAATGAAATATTATGGGCGTTTTTATCTACAACCAGCTTTGTAAGCAGAATAAACAGAACCAAATAAACCACAACCGCCGCCAAAAGACAAATATTCATCATTTCGGCAAATGTAGTCAGCATCTGCTGCCCCGTGCCGCGCAGTATATCCGGGGTGATGACAGTCGCGACGAAATTTTCGTCTATTGTCAGAGACGTATTGGAAAACCATCCATTCCAGTAGCCGTCTGGATTTTCTGCCAAGGCGTTCATGCGGTCAATGGGCATAAAAACAGCGAACCCGGCAGCATATGGGGTTGATCCGCGAACCACTACAGTATAGCTTTTGTTGGTGGCGCAGTCGGTCAGGTCTATCGCATCGCCATCGCGCAGCTTGTATTTTTTCCACAGGCTTTCCGATACCATAACGCCGTCTGAGGGCAGAGCCAATCCGGGCAGATATTTGCTATGCGCGGACACCCCCAGCATGGAAACTTCAAAGCTTCTCCCGGCCCCTTTATCATAATATTCTGTCGCGTGAACGGAAAACTTTTCGGCGTCTTTCTGTTCGGATTCAGGCGGGCTGGCGGGGGATTTCAATATATACTGGTATCCCGATACGGCTTCCCGTTCTATCGTATCAATATACCCGTTTATACTCGGTTTAAGAACCAACCCCATCATCAAGATAAAATTCGCGAAAAGGATACCCAGGAGCAGCATGGCGTAACTGCCTTTATTGGAAAGAATAATACGCAGCCGAAACCTTTGGGCGAACGCGAAGTCGGGCAGCCGGAACGCCCGTTTTGATTTGCCGCTTTGTAACTCGCCCCGCAGAAAACGGATAGGCATAATGGAAAGCCGCCGCCATAAGAAAAACAAATTGATCATCAGCATGACCGCAATAGGAAGCAACGTCGTATACAGCAACGCTTCCCAATCAAACAGGGTTTTCAGCGGAGGCAGGCTATACGCCGTATGATACATCGTATTAAAAAAACGGTATGAGCCTGCCAGACAAACCGCGCCGCCGATCACCGCGCTCATCAACGTTACGATCAACGGTAACGTCAGATAATGCCTGATGAGCTCTCCGCGGCGCATTCCCGTTGCGCTGAGAGCGCCTATTGCCCCCGCGTCGGATGCAATGGTGTGGTCGATAATGATGGCGAAGATAAAAGCGAGTATTGCTATCATAACGAAAAGAAATCCCTTCATCATGGGTACATCCGAGCCAAAATCGCCATAAACAAAAGCGATGGCTTGATTCTCATCGGCAGTCACAAACGAGGTCAGCGGTACGCCGTTCGTAACCAATTGGCTCCTTATCCCCGCCGATACATCGAACCTCTCGCTTTTAGACAATTGCCGTTCGGTAAACCGGTACGCATAACTCTTTGTAATCCGTTCTTTCGGGAAAGAATCAAATGCCGAAGCGGAAACCAGCGCCACACCAAAATGCGCCGCGTCCATGATCATATCGGAATTGTTTTTATAGGGAGAGGTGTAATCGGGCACCCAAATCAAACCGACGATCTCAAATCGCTGGCCCGATATCGCGAAATAACCGCCGATGTTTAAATTGTTATTTTTCGCGTAAAGCCAATCGAGCGCGATTTCATGAAGGCCGTCCGGGAGCTTGCCGTCATGTATTTTGGGTAAATTGAATTGGATACGGTTCGCAAAAATGCGCAGTGTGAAAAGCTGATCATATTCATATTCAAAATAGTCCTGCGGCGCAATGGCGACGCCGCTTTTTTCTATATCGCCTAATACTTTATCAGGCACCTCGGCGGCGGCGGAAAAATTACCGTCCTCACGAATGCACCCGGCCGTGGCGTCATCCAGGCTTCGGCGGTTGCCGTTGGCCGCTGTTAAAAAACCGCCAATGACCGCAACCATTGTGATAAACACTAACGCTATGGCAAGATACCGTATCATATTATGCCGAAAATCCCGTAACAGCCGTTTGCTTATTGGATTTTTCATTATGCGTTCACCTACCACTCAATATGATTCGCCGAAATTGGGTTCTCGTTTTTGTAATCCTGATGGATCGCGCCGTCACGCAGTTTTATAACACGGTCAGCCATGCCTTTGATCGCTTCATTGTGGGTGACGAGCAAAATCGTGGCGCCGTATTGGTTGTGGATTTCTTCAATGAGCGAGAGGATCTCTTTCGAGGTTTTATAATCCAACGCGCCGGTAGGCTCATCGCACAGCAGGATGGCGGGATTCTTCATCAGCGCCCGGCCAATGGCGCACCGCTGCTGCTGACCGCCCGAAAGCTGGTCGGGGAATTTATCTTTATGCTCCCAAAGGCCAAGGGTTTTCAGCAAGCCGATAAGCGGCAGAGGATTCCCGCTGAGGTAGCCGCCAACCTCAATGTTTTCCTTGACGGTAAGATTCGGCACCAGATTGTAAAATTGAAAGATAAAGCCCAGCGTACTGCGTCGGTATTCCGCCAACTCACCCTTTTTCATTTTTACCAAATCGGCCGGCTTTTAAGCCCCATCACCTAGACCAGCGCCTCACCCTTTGAAATGTAGTGATTTCAAAGGGTTTTGTCTATCCTCAAACGATTTATAAACTTATAATCACATACAATATTTGCTTCGAAAACGCACGATTACCGCGCAACTGTCGGTAAATTGTCGGTAAAAAGCCACGCAAAAAGGCCGGATTCTCATCCGGCCTCGCCGCTTGAAAGCTGCTTGAAAAGCTCCCTCTGTCCGCTGACCACTCCTGTCAGAAACCCTCCCCATCCGTCGGGTTATTCAAAAACCCAACCAGCACCAAAATCTCCAGCAGCGCGGTTACACCCGTCCTGATCGTGTCGCTCATGGCCTGCCCGATCACGCCCAGCAGCACCAAAATGGCCGACGCCTGCGCCGCCACCGCCGCCCACACCACCGGCGACCTAAACCGATTCTGTTTCATACGTTTCCTAATCTCCCTTTCAAGTCTTTGATAGCATGCCACTGCGCGGCGTTGTCCTGCTCCATGCGGGCCAGGCGTTCTATCTGGTTGTTATGCTTGTCCATCTTGACTTCCAGCTTGTCCATCGTGATTTCCAGCTTGTCAATCCGATAGTTGATAAGCTTGCTTGACACAAAAATGCCGCAGATTGACCCGAACAGCGTGCCGGCGAGCGAGCATGCCGCCACAATAATTTCGGGAGGCATTGCGCGTCAGCCCCCCATCCGGGCGCGTATGATCGATTGCGCGTCGGCAAGCATCCGCTGCGCGTCTGAAACCATCCGCAAAACCGCCTCGGCCTCCGCCGTGGTCAGCGGCACAATGCCGCTTTGCGTCCCGGTTCCCAGCGGGTTTTCCGTATTGGGGATGTACTGGAAGTACTGTGCGTCTATGACGCCTTCGTACTTTTCGTACTTGGCTTTTACGCCGTCATACTTTTCGTACCGGGCTTTCGAAAAGCCCTTCGCGTCCGGGACGCTCAAAACGGTAACGACCGCGTTCTCGGGAACGAAGCAAACCTGCACCTTCTTCGTGTTGTCCTCCCACAAGCTGAGGCCATTGCCAGTTTTGGTAACTATCCTTGCCGTGCAAGGAATCGCGATAGGATTGGTAGCCATGGTATTCACCCCTTCATTTTTTATCAGCATGGGCATTGCCCAGTGCGTCCAGTTGTAGCTGTCCAGCCTTGTCTTGATAACCCCGTCACTAGTCCCGCGCGCGTCCACCACCCAGCCGTCTCCGATATAGATTCCCGTGTGTTCCTTCGAGCCGGCCACGTCTTTATACAGCAGGCAAGGCGTGTCCGGCATCGTGGCGCGCGGCCCAAATCCCGTAAACTGTCCCTTGAGCCATTGGCTGTTCGCCCCGCTGGGGAGCGCGCCGCCAGCCGCTTCCACCGCCTTTTTCGTCAGCTGCGCGCAGTCATAGCACTCCTTGCCGTCCCATTTCGCGCCAATGCCCAGGATGGTGCCGGCATACTCCTTGTACTGCTCCGCCTGCTGCTCGCGGCGTGCTTTTGAGCATATCCACCCCGTTGCCCCGAAGATATACCCGCATCCCACCTTGGAAAGCGCAAAATCAACCATCCTTTGGATTGCTTCACTGTACATACTCATTCCTCCCTTTTAGATATCGCCAAACAATAGCCAACTGTTTGTAAACAAGTTTTTAAGCGTCACCACGCCATATGGGGCGCGGATAGAGCGCTTATTATCAACACTATCTAAATAAACTCCATTTTGGGGAGAGAAAACAACATCCCCGGTAGATCCTCGCATGATTACAAATTCACAGCCAATTGGATACGTTGTATCATTTAAGGGTACGGCTGGTATGGTTATCGTGACTGTTCCTGAATTTTCAATCATGGTAAACTCCGTTCTACGTAAACCAGAAATTGGGACGTTTCCAGAATTCATTAACCTTAAAGGGTTTTTTTCAATTTCATCTGGATTGGCCTTTTTCGACCCCGATACAGTAACCAGCGATACCGCTCCGGCATCCGTAAGCGTACTCCAGCCTATCGCATAATCCCCCGCGCTTGTTTTGCGCAGGATGTTTCCCACCGCACCCCCGGCGGGTACGCCAGGCCCGGCCGGACCAGCAGCGCCAGCCGCGCCGGTATCGCCCTTGGCCCCCGCCGCGCCCTGATCCCCTTTATCTCCCTTGGGGCCCTGCGCACCGGTATCACCCTTTGGGCCCTGCGCGCCGGTATCTCCCTTTGGGCCAGCGGGACCCGCAGGGCCAGTTTCGCCGGCAGCTCCCTTGGCCCCCGTAGCGCCTGGCTCGCCGGTATCGCCTTTGGGGCCGGCAGGGCCCGCAGGGCCAGTTTCTCCAGTGGCTCCCTTAGCCCCCGTAGCACCTTTAGCGCCCGTCTCGCCGGGATCCCCCTTGTCCCCTTTATCGCCCTTTGGGCCGGCAGGGCCGACAGGGCCGACAGGGCCGGCCGGACCCGCAGGCCCCGCAGGACCAGTTTCCCCTTGCCTGCCAGCCCCGCCCAAGCCGCCCACCGTAAATTCCGTTGCCACCTCCCCGCCGTCCGTATACACGGTATTTACGCCGGGCAGGGAGGGGATGAAAACCGGATCAACGCTTTCCACGATGGGGGAGGCAAGTTCATATACGACCGTTACGGGCGTTCCGGCGGCATACAGGGCGGCGAGCCACGCCTTAAACCCCGCGACGTCTTGCGTCGTCAAGCGCGATCTATTGACGCGGATCCCTATGCCGTTGGGCCCATTGGTCCGGTAAATGATCTCGGCATTTCCCGTTTTATTCGTCGTTGATTTAAACACATCGCTTATAATCATGGCATTGTCTACGGCGTGTAAATCGGGTACCGCGTAATAAAAACCTATCACATCAATTTGATTTGCGGTTCCCGACGCTTTCCAGTCCTCTTTCCCGTTCAGCACAACCCGCAGCGTCCGCCTGATGACCGTCCCATTACTCTGCCATTCATCTTCCGCCCCCGGCAGGCCATATAGCACTTCTGGCAGCGTCACCGGGAAGGTTTCGCCGATGAAGGGTTCATAAACAAATCCTGTGGTTGAGGTGGTCGCATCCTCCACTATTGATAATCTGTATGTAATGGTGACAGACGAACCAGCATATGCCGTTACATATGTTCTCAGGGAACGAAGCACCCCTGCTTCATTCCAAGCTTTTGTGGGCGTGATGATTTTTTTGTATACGCCGACAGATGAGATTTGTATGCTTCCGGTGTCAGTAACTTGGGATTCAGTCGCCGAACCCGCTGATAGAAAAAGAGCTACAGTGCCAGTGACAGCAGCGTTCAGAATCTCAATGATTAAAGCGTACTGTTTCCCCACAACCAGCGCTTTGTTAAGCCCCGTGAACCAATTGCTATAAACGGTGGATGCCCCGCTGGCGTTGTTTAACGTAGCGGTAACAGACCCGTCGGCATTTTTAACACAGGAGGATGAAAAACTTTGCACGTTGCTTACATCGTATAAATTTCCCCCCGTTCTCCAGATATTGATCGTGTTCTTCCCAGCAATCGGCCTATTGTTATCCGGCGAAGGGTCACCCGTTCCCGCCTGCGCGGCCCCCAGCTTTGCCGTCACGCAAAGCGGCAGCCCCGCCAATACTTCCGGGATCCTGATCCGTGATGCCGCGCCCGTGGCGCCGGTTATGCGGGTTGGGATCGCGCCCACATCCTCGGCGGTGATCGTCACATCCTCGCGCAGCGCCTTGCCGTTCACCTTCCGCGTCTCGGGCACCGCGCCAACGTTTGACGCGGTAATCGCGCTCAAACGAAATTCCGTCTCCACCTCCCCGCTGACATCTGTATACACGGTGTTCAGTCCGGAGAGGGAGGGGATCACGAGGGGCGGAATCATCTCAATGATGGGGGTGGCGAGTTTATACAAAATCGTTACGGGCGTTCCGGCCGTATACAGGGCGGCGAGCCACGCCTTAAACCCCGCGACATCTTGCGTCGTCAAGCGCGATCTATTGACGCGGATCCCTATGCCAAGCGGTGTATCAACTCGATAAATAAGTTCCTTATTTTGCAGTGACGTTTCAAATTTAAACGTATCGCACATCATAACGCCACTGTCTGTGGCGTGTAAATCGGGTACCGCATAATAAAAGCCTATCACATCGATCTGAGCCCCGGCTGTCGATATTTTCCAGTTTTCCTTTCCATCAAGCACGACCCGTAGCGTCCGCCTGACGACCGTCCCATTACTCTGGCATTCATCCTCCGCCCCCGGCAGACCGTACAGCGGTTCCGGCAGTGTCGCCGGGTAAGTTTGGCCAGCGTATGGCTCATAGGGGGTGGCGTCTGGCCCGAGTTCGAGTTGTATGTCCACAAAATCCGCGTAATCGCCCACCACACTGCTTCCGGATCCATAGTAGGGGTAGACGCTCAAAAGAAGCCGCGTATTTCCCTCCGGGCAGCTGGCTGGGACGGCAAAAGTCGTCTTGTCTGGGGTTGTTATCGTCGAACCAAACTGTGTACGATTGCCATAGGAATCATTTGATGTGTAAGTGCCGATACGAAAACTACCGTTTCCATTGCTTGCGATTCGCTGAAAATACAGCGTCATCGTTTTGCCCGCGAATACGCTGACCGGCCCGATATCAATATACGAAAACGGCGAGCTTGTAGCGCTTGTTACCGTGGCCCGTATGCCATTTGGCAACGCAGACAAACTCGCTCCGCTTTTATAGACGTTCAACTTAGCGGGATTTATGAGATTCCTCCCGCCGCGCCAAATGTTGATCACACCATGTCCAACAATTGGCCTAATGTTATCTGGCGACGGATCCCCCGTCCCCGCCTGCGCGGCCGCCAACTTTGCCGTCACGCAAAGCGGAAGATCGGCGAATACTTCCGGGATCCTGATCCGTGATACCGCGCCCATGGTGCCGGTTATATGGGTGGGCGTATACTCTTCCGGCAGCTTGCCGCCAAGCCTTTCCGCGTCGTCCACGATGCCATTTTGGTTGATATCGTATGTAGTCCGCACCATGTCGCCGGTGCCGTCTCCGTTAACGCCTCGCTCCCCCTGCGGGCCTTGCGGCCCAACATCGCCCCGTTCTCCCTTCGGGCCTTGCGGGCCTGTGTCGCCCTTGGGGCCTTGCGCGCCGGTATCCCCCTTGGGGCCAACAGAGCCGGTATCTCCAGTGGCTCCCTTGGCCCCCGTAGCGCCCTTGGCGCCCGTCTCGCCGGGATCCCCCTTATCCCCTTTATCGCCCTTTGGGCCGGCAGGGCCAGTTTCTCCAGTGGCTCCCTTAGCCCCCGTAGCACCTTTAGCGCCCGTCTCGCCGGGATCCCCCTTGTCCCCTTTATCCCCCTTGTCGCCCTTGTCTCCTTTGTCGCCCTTATCCCCCTTGTCCCCCTTATCTCCTTGATCGCCCTTGCCGCCCTGCGGCCCGACGATGCCCTGCGGCCCAACAGGCCCCCGCTCCCCCTGCTCGCCCGTAAACGCGCCGCTCTCATACGCCTCTTTTACCTCGCCATACAGCGCAACCCTTTCGTCCTCCGCGTCGGCGCGGCCTCGCTCCGCCAGCACCCGCGCGGCCTCCGCCTGACCGCGTTTCATTTCCGCTTCCCGGCGCTCCTCCTCGGCAGCAACGCGCCGTTCCTCGGCCCCGGTCCTGTCCCGCTCATCGTCCCTCACGTCAATGTCAAGCCGCGCCAGCCGATTCATCGCGTCCGTCAGCGCCGTAAACTCGTCTTCCGATTCAACCACGCCGTCAGGAATCAGCAGATCTTCTACATACAGGTCAAAGCATGGCGTGGACAGCACCTCATACGCCGGGCTGTAAAGTGTCAGTTCACAGGAAACCGCGCCAGGCACGGCCATCATCTGCTCCGCAATCAGCAGCTCCATCACGTTTCCGCTCACGCCGCAGTCATTATAAAAAATATGTCCGTCCGCCTTCACGCCGCGCAGCGCGGCCAGCGACCCTTCCGCAAGCCGCACGGGCGCGGATCCGTTAAACAGCCGTATCCGCAGCATCCGCGAACGCCTGTCTCCGCGCTTTACGATAACGGAAGCTTGGCTGCCCATTTTAGACGCGTCCAGCCTCAAATCATATACGATGGTATCCAATCGAGCACCTCCTGCGCGGCCTGTCCGGCCTTCGCATGGGGGATTGAGATCCCCCCTACGGAACCCCCCTTTGGGCTGGGCCCTCTTTGGCTTGGCCCTTAAGGGAGAAGAATCCTTAATCACCCCCATCCTACCATATTCGCTTCACGGATTTCTCCCTTTAACGGTTTGCGGCGGAAAGTTCGTCTGTTACTTCGCCCACGCCTCCACCGCCGCGGTTGAGAACAATCCCAATTCCCGCAGCATGTCCCGCAGTTCCGCCATCTTCGCCTGATTGTCCTTTGCCGCGTACGCCTTATAGATCGGCTCCAGCCGCTTCTTCGCCGCCTTGCGCAGCGCCTCCAGCGTCACGCCGGCATCCCCCTTCTTCCCCAATATCCGTTTGGCCTCCTGCAGATCCCCAGCCTCCACCATGTCCAGCACGCCGTCTATGACCCCGTCCCGAAGCCACTTTTTAAAATCCCCGCGCTCATACTTCATCTGTTTCGCCGCCAGCAGCGCCGTCTCAATGGCCGTCATCCCGGCCTTGTCCCCGGCGTAGAAAGCCTCCATGTACTGCTTCTTCGCCGTGGCGGTGATGTGGGATTTCACGGTCGATTGCGCCCGCCCGCCGGATATCAGGGCCGCGGCTTCCGCGTTTACGCCCTTCCCATCCCCCGCCGCCAGCGCGCTGTCCAGCGCCGCGTAGGGCTCCGGCACCACCCAGCCCGCCAGCGTGCTCGCCTTGTACCCCAGTTGCTCTGTCAGCAGCGCCTCCAGCCTGTCCGCTTCCTCTGTCTTCCCCGCCTTGCGCAGGTCCACATACGTCCCCTTGATCCGGCCTGTCATGGAAGAGCGGATATTTTCCGGCAGCTTTCCGTGGTCCAGCATATAATCCACAATATACTGAACGTCGTCCGGCTTTCCAGCCCGGATGGTATCCTCCAGATGCTGATAATCAAACAAGGACAGATCATCGTCCGCATACGCCTCTTCCGCCCGCTCCTTTTTTTCCCGCAGGTACTTCGTGTCATATTGGTTCATGGCCTTGACCACCTGGTTGGAATTGAACCCATCCCGCATAATCTCCCCGTGCAGTTCCTTCACCTTGGCCGTGTTCCCCGCTTTCCTGGCCGTCGCCGCCTCGCCCACGCGCGGGTCGTTCTCCATGAGCGCCAGGCCGATCCCCGCGTCAACGTCGTCCATCGTCTTGGCCGCGTACTGCTTCCCGCTCATCAGATATCGGGTGAGGTTGTCCGCCTCCGCCTTGTCCCCGCTCGCCATCGCGTCGTATATCCACTGGAACGTCTTTTCGATGGACGCCGTCTTGCTCTCCTTGCGCAGCCACCCGGGCGCTACGGCGTTCGTGATCCCTTCAAAGTTGTCCGTCAGCCCGGTAACCGGCATGCCGAACACATCCGATACCGCTTTCACCGTCTGGGACGCCAGCGCATACGCGCTCTTGTTCGTATATCCCTTTTGCGCGTAGTCAACCCACGCCTTGCCCGCGTAGTAGAGCTTGCTGATGGCCGAAAACTCCATTTGCGAGGGCGTGTATCCCTCCAGGATGCTCATCACCTCGCCCATATACGGGATCCATTTCAGCGGATTCATGTTGTCCGCGGCGTTTCCGCTGAGCTCCGCAAGATACCGGTCCCAGAATTCTTCCTCTTTTTCGCGCCGCCTGAAAGCGTCCCATAGGGATACCACCGCCGTATTGAGCGCGCTGCTGAGCAGAATGCCCGCCGTCGCCCTCACCATGCCCCGCCGCGCCGCCGCGCTCCCCGGGTTCTGCCGGAGGTTCATGGCGGCCGTGCGCAAAAGGTTGTAGTTTTTCAGCGGCTCGGACATAAAGGCCACCACGCCCTTGATTCCCGTGTCCTTGGAACGCAGAATTTGCGGCCTGTGCATGATGCTGTCCACCACCTGCGTCCTGTTCACGACATCCGAAAACCGCTTGCTCACCGCCTCGAAAAATTCCCCGCTTCCGGGCTTCAAATCCTCCCGCGTATCCCGAACCTCCGCCTTCACGCTGTCCCAGATCATGCCCCATGTGTAGTCGTCCAGGAATCCGGCCGGCTTCATCGTCGCGTCCACAATCTTCTCCGCCGCCGTCAGGTCGCCCAGCAGCATGCTCCGCGTGGACCGGCCCACCCCTACCTCATAGTGCCCGTTCGATTTCCACCAGGCGATTCCGGAGTATCGCTGCATCTCCTCCATCGTGCCCTGGCTTGGCTTTACCCGCGCCATATACTTTGGGTCAAGCATCGCCGCGGCCCGCAGGTAGGCTGTCGGCTGCTGGATCATCACCCGGATCTTCCCCGCGATGGCGGCGCGCTTCACGTTGCCCAACAGAAACCCGGAAAGCTCCGTTGCGTAAGCGCCCGTGGAAAGCCCGTTCAGGTCCTTAATCAGGTTTACGAAGTAGGCGGGCCCTTTTTCGCCCGCAATCCGCTCAATCGCGCCGCGCACCGTGGCGTTGTAGTCAGGGTGCCCATGCTCGGTCCGCTGGCCGTAGTTATACCACCGCATGGCGTCGTCAATGGGCAGGGCCAGGCCGTTGTATGTCGCCATCTTCGCGGCATGGTCCACAAACGTCTGGAACGCGTCGCCGACGCGTATCGGGTTGCTCGCCTGTTCCACCGTCTGGTGGGTGAAGCTGGCGTTCGCCACGGCGTTGAACATCCGCGCCTGCTCCGGGTCCATGGCCTTTACGCTGCTGCTCACCACGCGGATCGTCCAATAGTTCCGTTCCTTGTACATGTCCGTCAGAAACATTTCCCTCGTCGTCTCGTTGCCCCACGCCGCCGCCTGGCCGCTCAGGAACGCGCCCATATCGTCCGCGACCGCCTTCTGCTGCGCCGTCAGCATCCCCGTGATCTTCGCCACATCCGCCGCGTTGATCCGCGCGATGTCAAGCTGCTTGATTTCCCCGATGTTGTCCACCCTGATGCCGCCCCGGTAGAGGTGGGGCAGCGCCTGCCGCCGTTTGGACAGGTTGTACAGCTCCATCATCTGCGTGACCGACAGTTCAATCGTCTTCCCGCTGGATATGCCCACCTTCCGCGCCGTCTTGTTCCACTGGCGGATATCCTCCGGCTTGACGTTGTTTCGGCTGTACATCTCCTGGATAAAATCCTGCGTCTCCCGCATCCGCCCATAAACCTTCTCCGCGCCCAGGCTCAATTCGCCGGCAATCGTCTTGCCCGCCGGCCCCAGCCTGTCAAAGTAGTCGTAGGCCGATAAAAGGTCCAGGTTCAGAAAGTTTGAAACCTTTTCCACGCCTTCCCGCGTGGCTTGCCGTGCCGGCCTTGTCATCCCCAGGGCGATTGTCTCATCCCCGGCCTCGCTGGCCGCCTTGTACCGCTCGTTCTTGTACATCCGGTTCACCGATTGCACGGAACCCCGGATCACCGCCACCAGGTAGTCCAGTTCCTTGGCCTGGGCCGCGCTGAGCTCGCTCACCCGCTGTATGCCCCGGCTCCGTATGCTCTGCGCGAAATGATCCAGCGTCGGCAGAAAGCTCTCGTGCAGCGCCACATGGAACCCTTCATACCTGGAAGCGCTCGCGCCCAGCGTCTTGACCGCCTTTGGGTCATCGCTGGCCGCGAGGGTCATGTTCTTCATTTCCTCCCGCAGCGTTTCCATCGCCTCGCTGAAACTCTTGGTCGTCACGGCCCCAGTGTCAATGTGCGCCAGCACATCCCCCACGGTTTCCCGCAGGAATTCCGGCACATGGTTTTCCTTTGTCGGCCTCATCATCCACCGCGCCAGCGCCTTCGCGTTCCGCTCAATGTTCCGCCTGTGCAGCCGCGAAGCCTGGCTCTCCCGGTAATTCGCCATGCTCCCCCTGGCCCGCTGGCGTATCCTGTTGATCTGCGCGTCATTGTGCCCCGCCTCGCTGGCGTCCAGATACGCCTCCACCAGCCGCAGAGCGAAATCCTCCGTGGCCGCGTCGATCCCGTATTCGTTCCCCATGTCCACATACTGCTTTCGCACCCTGTCCAGGGTGTCCTTGAGGGCCAGGGGCTGGTCGTTTGAGTTTGTCTCCGGATCGAACATGCCGGGCCAGCGCGTGCACAGCTCTTCCCACACGCTGTCTAGCGTTTTGCCCTCCTGGGTCAGGCGCAGACGCCCGAATGTCTCGCGCCGGAATTCCGCGTAACTCCCGTACTGGCTGGCCGCCTCCGCTTTCTGCGCGTCCGACAGCCGCACCCCCTGGGTGCGCAGGTAGTCCCGCATGTCCTTGTATTCGTCGTACATCGTCGTATCAATCCGGCTGCTTTTTTGCACCACTTCCGCCGCCAGATCTTTGGCCGTGCCCCATACCTTCCCGAAATCATATTCCCCGCCGCGCAGCGCGTGGAACATATCCCCAATCTGCGCCGCCAGCATCTCCTGGCTGTAGGTGCTCCCCGCGTCCTTGAGCACCTTGCCCGCGATTCTCGTCAGGCTTCGCTGGTGCAGCCGCGTCATCCCAAGGGCCCGCGCCCTATTGTATTCCTCCTCCAGCGCACGCGCCGCCGCGCTGGCGTGCTCGTCCGCGAATGGCGCGGCCGGCGCGATCTCCGGCGCTGCGCTCCCTTCCTCCAGCGAATACTTCCTGCTGTCCTGATTTTCACCCTTGACTTTTTCATTCGTGTCCAGTATCCTATCGGCAGGGGGAACCGAGTACGCGGCGTTATTGAGACGTTTCACAGGGGCAGTTTCCGCTGCATTAGTGAGCTTAAAGGTTCCTCCGTTCATTTGGGGAAGATTCTGAATGAAAGCAGTCACAATATAGGCTGTTTTTTTGTTTGAATCCGGCACAGCCTGCACGAGGTAATACGTTCCGTTGATCCTTTTTTCAAATGTAACCGTTCTAGCCAGCCTGTTTCTGTTATTCTTCCCCTGCTCAAAGTACGCGGTTGCTTTGCCTCCATCTTTGATCACGTCATAATTGTGGATAATGTATTCCATCCGCGCGATGTCGTTGAAATCCGCCATGCTGTGATCTTGTATTCCCTTTGGCCCATGCCTTTGAATAATATGCTTCACCATCCGCTCCTCAAGCTTTATGGAAAAGCCCTCTGCCTCCACGCCGAGAACCGAATAGATACCGCCGGCAGCCCGGTCGGGCATAGGTCCAAATGTGTATGTATCTTTCCCGCTGGAATCCCCTGCCGCCACCGTATGGATAAACTCGGCCAAATCCGGATCCACCGCCGCCTTATAGTCCTCAATCGTATCCCGCATCTCAACGGAATACTTCTTCATCTCGCCAAACCGTATCCCGCTTGTATACCCGTCTTCCCGCAATTTCCCGGTGTCCCGCAGCGCGTCGTCAAACAGCGCCGCGATCACCTCCAGCCGCTCCCCGCTTTGCGCCAGCGCCTCCATCTCCGGCCTTCCGCGCCCGGCGATCCTACCCATCATCTCCTTTAGGTCTTCCATCAGTTCCTTGAAGAAATCCCGCACCTTCTCCGCCAGCGTCCTGTTCCGCTCCACCAGCTGCCGCACCGCTTTCTCGTCCCCCAGCATCGCGGGAATCGCGTCGGAGACAATCTCCTCCAGCGCGCCCTCACGGCTCAGATCCGGCCGCGCCGCCATGATCTCGTCTATGCGCGCGTCCAGGTTGAAGAGCGGGTCCGCCTCCCGCATCGCCTCCAGCGTAAACCCGGCCAGCATCTCATATCCATCCGCGTTCCAGTCGCGGATATAGTGGGTCAGCTCATGCGTCGCCGCGTAGAGGATGCCCCCCTCTGCCGCGTCCATGGCGATGTGAATCTCCCCGGTGCTCGAATCATAATACCCATTCACGGCCTGTCCGGCGGCCTGTCCCGCGGCCTGTCCGGCCTGCGCATGGGGGATTTCGATCCCCCCTACGGAACCCCCCTGGAGCTGGGCGCCTTGGGGAGCGGAATTCTTGAATATACCCGGCGGGTCGATGTGGTCATGGGTTACAATCGACGCCCCGCCCTTGCGGGCCAGCGCGTCCATGAAATCCACATACGATTGCTCGCTTCGCCCCAATACCCCGCGCGTGTCCATGCGGGTTACACCAAGACGGCCTGCCCGGCCTTCGCGGGTTGGGACTGCGGCCTGTCCGGCCTGCGCATGGGGGACTGCGGTCCCCCCTACGGAACCCCCCTTGGGTTGGGCTCCTTGAGGTTGGATTCCCTGGGGCTGGGCTATGGCGGGCTGTCCCGGCTGTGGCGCTATGGCTGCTTGCGCTTGGCTTTCTGTTCCCGCATAGGGGAGGGGCTGGGCCTGCGCGGGCTGGGGCGCGGCGGCCGTCTTCGTCCGGCTCTCCGCGCCCGCGCTCCAAGCCTCTTGCTGCTGTGCCGGCCCCACATACGGGGTGAACGCGGATTCCCGCCGCACCTGCTCTATCGGCAGCCCAGCGCGGCCCGCCC
>JGI20171J29575_12612499_pt1 | contig 17272 bp, 12 predicted proteins | sample TergutNc150P4_FD_29575 | JGI IMG/M metagenome (IMG submission 29575)
TTGCATTTGTTAGTTGAGAGTAACAATCTTCAAATTTTTTGGTCGCCCTGCGCAGTTTTGCAGTAATGCGGCAATTTCAGGATTTTTTGTTGCCGCTGTTATTTCCAAATCTTTGTGTACTAATGCTGTAACAAAAGCGGCAACTCCGATTTCATCATCTTTTAAATTGTAATTTGTAAGTTTTAAATCAGAAATTGATTGCAGTTCCTTTTTGGCTTTTTTGTAAATTTCCATTCCTTTGTAAATAAACTGATGAAGCACAAAACTGCGGAAATATTCGGCATTTTCTGTCTTTGCGCAAAGTTCAGCAAATTTTTCTTTGTAAAAAATCCGAATTTGTTTGCTTCGCGTTGCATAATCGGGCGTGAAACGTACATCTGCGGGCGTTATGCGCGGCAAAATTTGCGATGTAATTTGCCCTTGCCGCAGAAGAAAATCTGTTTTTGGCAAAATTTCGCCAACGCCATGCAAAACCACAGGAACTATATCCAAGTTCAGTTTTTCCGCCAAAAAGAACGCTCCGCGATGAAAACGCTGAATATCACAGTTTTCCGAGCGCGTTCCTTCGGGGAAAACTACAACAGAATAACCGTGTTCAACTCTTTCGCGCAGTAAATCAATACTTTGCTCAATTCCGTTGGAAACAGGATAAAAATCTGCAAATTTTATCAGTTTTCCATAAAAAATATTATTCCAAACCCAGTCGTTGGTCAGTACAATTATTTTAGGGCAAAGCATTATCAGGCACATAAGGTCAAGATGCGATTGATGATTGCTGATAATTACAGCAGGGTTTTCAAATGTTTCGTTATTTGCATTTTCAAATCGGAATTTTACAAAAGGAATTCTTTTGATAACAAAACCCGATATTTTTTGTAAAAATGTATGATATTTTAGTTTTTTGCTTTCAATATTTTGTTTTTTGTTTATTTTAAATAATAAAATTCCGTAAAGTGTAATGATAAAACTTCCGACTAAAAAGGCAGAAAAAGCGATAAAAGAAGCCCAAAATCTTTTTAAAGTCCAAGGAACAAGGCGAATTTTCCCTTTTTTTTGCGTTAAAAATCTGAAAATTATCGGCGGGACGATAAACGCCATTACCACCACCACAATCATTCCAACAATTGTTACTTCGGCAAGCGAGCGCAGAGCGGGGTGATGCGCAAAAATCAGCGTTCCTATTCCGATAAACATCAGCAAAGCCGACAAAATAATGCTTTGCTTGTGCGCTGCAAGCATTTTTTTGTGATAAGCGTATTCATAAATCAGCCCGTCGGCAACAAAAATAGTGTAATCGTCGCCCTGCCCAAAAATAAAAGTTGCGAGGATAATATTTACAATATTAAATTCAATTCCCAGAATATACATTATTCCTAAAATCCACAACCAACTGATAGCCAACGGAATAAATGCCATAATGCTGATTTCTATCCGCCCGAAAGAAAATGTCAGAAATACAAAAACAATAAGTCCGCAAATAAGCAAAACGCGGTTGAAATCGCTCGACAGTGCATCTACAAGCCGCTGCCCGATGTTGCGCTGGTCGAAAATAAAGCCGTTTGCAGTTTCATTTTTCAGAAAATTTTCAACTTTTGAAATATTTTCTTTTTTTGCATATATCAAATTGATTATCAGATTTTTATCTTTATTTTTGAAAAAATAATTTTCTGTTAAAACATTTAAGGGAGTAAAATAATCTTCATTTTGAATTTCAAATTTTTTGTTTAAAATATTTTCAAAATTAATAAAAGAATTTTGTTTAAATCCTTGAATTTTAGCATAATAATTAATGTTTTTAACAACAGAATCTTTTCTGTTTTGCCAAAAATTATTCCACATTTCAATGCGGTTTTTCTGTTCATTTTCCGAAGGCAGAAAATTCCCAATCCCCGAAATGCTTTCTGCAAGTCCTGATTTTTTCAAATTTTCTATAGATGAAATATTTGATTCGTAAGCAGTTAGCGCATCATCAGGAGTTTTCCCTTCCGAAATAAAATAAATCAAATCTGCGTCTTTATGTTCAATAGATTGCAGCATTTCGTTCATATTTTCGCGCTGGATGGCGGTCATATAATTAATTTTGTTCATATCGGGCTCAAAGCCTGTTTTTGTGCTGAAAAACCAGAATACAATAGTTAAGATTAAAATGCTAATTATTAGAATTTTACTTTTTTCGGGGCGTAAATCAGAAATTTTTCCGAATTTTTGAGATTGGGAATGTTTAACCTGTTTGTTTTTAATTATTTGCGGCAAAAATATAAGAACAAAAATCATAGTTCCCACAAGCAGCAGAGAACTGAAAAGCCCCAAGTCGCGCATTGCCTGCGAATTTATAAAAATCAAACTCAAAAACGCGCTAACGGTGGTTATGTTGCCAATAAGCAAGGGCGGAATAATTTGACGCAGTGCGAGAATTTTATTCGGTTCGTGGCGCAAATGGTCGATAAAATGCAGCGGATAATTGACAGCAATTCCGATAAAAATTGAACTTATGCTAACAACAATTGTAGAAATTGTATCGCGGAAAATAGCAAGCAAACCTATTGCAAAAAGTCCGCCAAACAACACGGAAACAAATATAAGCAACAAATTTTGCGCATTTGAGAAAAAATAAATCAACAAAATCAGAATCAGCGCAACCGCCAGCGCAACCGCCAAAATTGTATCTTTTTTTATTTGCGAGGCATTAGTTATGGCAATTGCAGGCGCACCGAAAACGCTTATTTTCAAAGAGTTAAATTCACTTTCAGTTTGCTGTACAGATTTTTCAATCAAGTTCAGAAGTCGCTTATTATTAGCGGTTTCGCTATCGCCAAAAGGCGAAGTTACAAAAACCAAACCTTTTTTTCCGCTTGGTGAAAAAATATGTCCGTCAATAATATTTTGCGATTCGCCTGCCTGAAAATCAGCAAGTTTGAGCATAACAGGCGAAAAAAGTTGCAGCGGATCGTTTTGAATATTTTCCAGCAAAAAATCGCCAGTCGGAAACATAAGTTGCTGCTTGTCTGCCACAATTTGTTTTTCAATATTTTTTGCAGAAATTAAGGAATCAATTCTTTGATAATCTGATTTTTGCAGAAAATACGGAATGTTTTTTCTTATAAAATCCGTAATTTCAAAAAATTGATTTTCATCTGCCTGAGAAATTATTTGTGGAATAATTTTGGCGATGTCGTCTTCCTTTAAAATTTCAGAAAAATAATCAATGGCAGTTATAATGTTATCATTATCAGCATTTTGATTTTTATTTTCAAAACTAATAATTATTCTATTTGAATTTCCAATATGTTCATAAATAGCGTTAATTTGTTTATTATCAGCATTATCAGGCAAAAAATCGGCAATATCTTCTTTAAAATGAATTTTAACAACAAAAAAAATCAGTATTGCCGCAATCACAAACAAAATACTGAATAACAGTATTTTACGTTTTTCAAAAAAATTATAAAGCGAAATAAAAAACTTTGACATGAATTTATTTTTTGGCGATATTGTTAAAGGTTTGCTGCCGTAATTAGTTGATAATAAAAATTTATAACACTGATAAAACCGATTTTTATTCCATTAAACGATTTTCGAGTATTTGATTTGCCGAAAAATTTTCAATGCCAAGATAAAAAACTGCGCTATCAACAAGCGCCTGCATCGGCACAAGCCCGATAACCTCTGCCCCGACAACGCTCACGCCATAACGCCGCGCCTCCATTCGCACCATTTCGTGCGCACGATAAATCGCTGTTTTTGAATAATCGGTAAGGTTCATTGATACTTGCACAATGTTTCGCTCTTTGAGTTCAACGCCCATTGCCTTGCAAAAACGCAATCCGCCGCCAATGAAACGTACTTTTTTGGCAATCGCATCGGCAATTTCAAGTTTATCTGTGTTTAAATTCACATTGTAGGCGACAAGCGGCATTCGCGCACCTGTAACAACCGCTCCTGCCGATTGGTGAGGCGCATTTGTGCCAAAATCGGGCTGCCATTCGGGTTGCTGCATTTTTTCTTTCAAACCCTCAAATTCACCTTTGCGAATGGCGGCAAGATTTTCTCGGTGCGGGGCAGACGCTGATTTTTCGTACAGAAAAACAGGCAGTGAAAATTGCTCCCAAACCGCACGCGCAAGGTCTTTGGACAATGTAATTGCCTCGTCCATCGACACATTTTTAATTGGAATAAACGGTACGACATCAACCGCACCCATACGCGGATGCTGCCCTTGATGTTGCCGCAGGTCAATAAGTTTTATCGCTACGCCAATCGCTTCCAAAAGGGCTTTGTGCATTGCCTCAGGCTCGCCGACAACAGTTACAACCATGCGGTTGTGGTCTTTGTCGGCACTGTAATCAAGCAGTTTCACGCCTTCTTTTGCGCGAAAAACATCAACAATCTGTTCTATTTTTTTCAAATCGCGTCCTTCGCTAAAATTTGGCACACATTCAATGATTTTATTCATAATACAGAATTTTAATATCTTATTTTGTGAAATAAATTTTGCAAAAATATTAAAAATTTTTGAAACCAAAATAGAAAAGAATTACAGCGTCAGTTAATACATAAGTATTATGAACCGATATGGGCAATGATGCAATTTAAATTTTCAATATGATTTGTCATCTATTATTAAAAAACAAAAAACGAACGGGTAATCCGTTCGTTTTTTGATAGTTGCGGAGACACGACTCGAACGTGCGACCTTCAGGTTATGAGCCTGACGAGCTACCACTGCTCCACCCCGCGTATTTCGGACTGCAAAAGTACTGCTTTATTTTCATTCTACCAAATTATTTTCAAAAAAAAATTTTAATGTATGTTTTTTATTTTAAAAAAATATAATTTATTTTAAAAATTAATAAATGCTTTTTGATATTTTATGAAAATTAATATTTTTGCAAAATAATTAAGGTAAAAAAGATTAATTTTTTTAATATCAAAAGCAAATGAAACCAATGACCAAAAGTCCGCTGCAAATAGCGCGGGCAGAATACTTGCCAAAAATACCGACATCGCTTAATGGCGATGTTGTTTTGACCAAAGGTGCAGATACACAATCTGTTGCCGACCAAGCCGAAATCAAAAAACTGTTTCCACAAACTTACGGAATGCCGCTTTTGAGATTTGAAAGAGGCGTAAAAAAATCGTATCCTGTTAAAAATGTGGGAGTTATTCTTTCTGGCGGACAAGCGCCAGGCGGACATAATGTAATTTCTGGGCTGTTCGACGGACTGCAAAAACTGAATCCAGAAAACAAACTTTACGGCTTTTTAGGAGGTCCTAGCGGACTTGTGGAACACAAATACATTGAATTGACAAAACAAATTGTGGCTGAATACCGCAATACAGGCGGATTTGATATTATTGGTTCAGGGCGCACAAAGTTGGAAGAAGAATGGCAGTTCGACAAAGGTGCGGAAATTTGCAAAAAACTGAATATCAATGCAATAGTAATTATAGGCGGAGATGATTCAAATACTAATGCCTGCGTTTTGGCAGAATATTATTTGCAAAAAAACACAGGAATTCAGGTTATTGGCTGCCCAAAAACCATTGATGGCGACCTGAAAAACGAAATGATTGAAACCTCGTTTGGCTTCGATACCGCCTGTAAAGTCTATGCCGAATTAATTGGGAATATTCAGCGGGACGCTTCTTCTGCAAAAAAATATTGGCATTTCATTCGTCTTATGGGGCGCAGCGCATCGCATATCACGCTGGAATGTGCGTTGCAAAGTCAGCCGAATATTTGCATTATTTCCGAAGAAGTTGAGGCAAAAAATATGACGCTCAACAATATAGTGGAAGATATTGTTAAAGTAATTGTTAATCGCGCAAATTTTGGTTTGAATTTCGGCACAATTCTTATCCCCGAAGGGCTGATTGAATTTATCCCCGCAATGAAAAAACTGATTGCCGAACTTAATGATTTACTCGCTAATAATGAGGATTTTAACTCTTTGCTTACAGACGATGTAAAGCGGCAATATGTCAAAGCGATGCTTACGGCTGAAAGTTGCCAATTTTTCCGCGACCTGCCCAAAGGCATTGCCAGCCAACTTACGCTCGACCGCGACCCGCACGGAAATGTTCAAGTTTCGTTGATTGAAACCGAAAAACTATTGATTGAAATGGTGGCAAAACGTCTGGCACAACTCAAAGCCCAAGGCGAATACAAAGGAAAGTTTGCCACGATTAATCATTTTTTCGGTTATGAAGGTCGTTGCGCAATTCCATCAAATTTTGATGCAAATTATTGTTACTCGCTTGGTTATACTGCCGCATTATTGATTTCAGAAGGCAAAACAGGTTATATGTCGTCTATTAGCAACCTGACGGCGCCAGCCGAAGAGTGGATTGCAGGCGGAGTGCCAATTACAATGATGATGAACATAGAACGCCGAAATGGCGTGATGAAACCTGTTATTCAAAAAGCATTGGTAAAACTTGACGGCGAGCCGTTTTTGTTTTTTTCAAAACATAGGAACGATTGGGCTGACGAAAATTCAAATTATATTTATCCCGGTCCGATTCAGTATTTCGGTCCTTCGGCAGTGTGCGACCAGCCAACAAGGACATTACTTTTGGAAAAAGGATTTTGAAAAATAATTTTTAACGATTGATTTAACTTTTAATAAATTATATCATAAAATAAAAACAACTTGATTTTACACCTGATGAACAAACATAACAATATGAGTATTAAATAATTATTAACAATAAAATTAAAACAATATGCACATCGTTATTGATTCCAATATTCCGTTTATCACAGGTTCGCTTGACCGCGTAGAACAGGTTGAATATCTGCCTTATACAGAAATTACCAACGAAAAATTGCGCAATACTGATGCGAGTGCGATTATAATTCGCACCCGCACTGTTTGCGATGAGAAACTGCTCAAAGATACAAAAGTACGTTTTATTGCCTCTGCTACTGCTGGTTTCGACCATATTGATACGCAATATTGCCAAAGTAAAGGAATTAAATGGGTTAATGCGCCAGCCTGCAATGCGCTTGCTGTTGCGCAATATATTGCTTCTGTATTGAGTTTTTTTATTCGGCGCGGTCGTATAGCAACACAGGGAAAAACCATTGGAATTGTGGGTGTTGGAGCTGTTGGCTCGCGTGTGGAAAAATTGGCTAAACAAATGGGATTCAATGTTTTGCTAAACGACCCGCCTCGCGCTCGCGCCGAAGGAAATGAAGGTTTTGTTTCGCTTGACAAAATTTGTGAAAAAGCGGATATTATCACTTTTCATACGCCGCTGACAATGGAAGGAGAGGATAAAACATTTCATTTGGCAGGAAAAGATTTTTTTGAAAAATTACAAAAAAAACCTATTATTATCAATACTGCGCGTGGCGAAATTATTGATTCAAAGGTACTTACACAGCGCATAAGAGTTCGCAAAATAAGTTATCTTGTTATTGACTGCTGGGAAAACGAGCCAGCGATTGATACAAACCTGCTTGCAATGACAACTTTGGCTACGCCTCATATTGCAGGTTATTCGGCTGATGGAAAGGCAAATGCAACTGAGCAATGCGTACGTGCCGTTAGCAAATTTTTTAATTTAAACAGGGATTCGTGGAAGGCGGCAAATTTGCCTCAACCTGTATTTTTACCAAAAATGCAACACATGAAACTCGAATATTTTTATTTGAAAACATTTGATATTGAGCGCGAAACGCAAATTTTGAAATCCGCGCCTCAATTATTTGAGCAGCAACGTTCATTTATACCGCTGCGCCGCGAGCCAAAAGCGTATTTTGATTTTTTGAATCCCGAATTGGTTGAACAATTAGGCGATTTTTGGGAGGAATAAAATATGGAAGTTAGAAAGAAATTTAGAAATTTTGATTTTGGAATATAAAAAATGAAAAAATTAGTTTTACCAATATTTTTTACAGTAATATTGCTGTTCTCGTGCAATAATTCTGCAAAATTTAAAGTGGAAGGGACGATTGCCAACGCCGATGGCAAAAAACTTTATTTGGAATATAATAAATTGAATGAAAGCGTTTTACTTGATTCTGTAACATTAAAAAAAGGCGGAAAATATCGCTTTTCTGCTGCCCGTCCGCAGTTTCCCGATTTTTACCGACTTATTTTAGATGGAAAATATATTGTTTTTGGTGTTGATTCTACCGAAACAATTACAATTAATTCTCAATATGCGGGTTTTGCAATGAATTATGTTGTGGAAAATTCGCCGCAAAACCTTGAAATTCAACGATTACGCCAATCGCTTAACGCAATTCAGATTTTGGCGGACAGTTTGCAAAACGCTTCGCCGCAAATTCGTTCTGCTATGAGGCAACGACTTGAAAATCAAATTATTGCACATAAAGATTCTGCTCAATCGTTGATTTTGAAAAATGCACATTCTTTGGCAGCGTATTTTGCTTTGCATCAGCAGATTAACGGTATTTTACTATTCTCGCCATACGATAAAAACGACAAAATTTATTATAATGCTGTTGCAACCGCTTTTCACGTTTTTATGCCAGAATATGAACGCAGCAAAGCCTTGTATGTCAATGCAATAGATGCAATAAACCACAGCCGCGAGCAAAAATCGCAGGCTGATTGGCAAAAACTTATGCAGGAACATGGCGTTGGATTTATTGATATAGCCTTGCCGAACCGCTATGGCGCAGAGAAAAAACTTTCGGAAATTGCGCGTGGAAAAACCGTTTTAATTGATTTTTCGGCGGCAGAAATGCCTGAAGCAACTGATTACACATTTCTTTTGCGCGATTTGTACAACAAATTCAGCGCACGCGGATTTACAATTTATCAAATTTCGCTCGACAATAACCGTCTGCTTTGGGAGCGCGCTACCGAAAATCTTCCTTGGACTTGCGTTCGCTCGTCTGATGGCGCAAAAAATTCATATACAACAGTTTATAATATTCAAAGCATTCCAACGCTTTTTTTACTGAACAAAAAAGGCGAACTTGTTTGCCGAATTACCGACTTGAAAACGATAAATAAATTGGTAGAAGAAAATTTGTAGCGACCCCGCTAATAAAAACTAAAAACATGATTTTGTAAAAAAAATTTCATAATTTATTGATATTCAATTTATAAATTCGCCGTAGGCGATTAATATCAATAGAAAATAAGGTATTGTTAGTTTTGTATAGTTTTTGCTTTTTCTACCAACGCATTTCCCTGTTTGTCGGCTTCGTTGTAGAATTGAGCGGCTTTCTTTTGCGCTTCGTCTGTGAGTTTTTTTGCGGCAATTTCGGCAGCGGCTTTTGCAATCGGGTTTTTGGCTGCATCTACAAGTTTTTGTCCCTGCGCTTGCGCCTCGCTGATAAGTTTGTCGCCTGATGATTTTGCCTGCGCACGAAGATTATCAGCCTGTTTTTGCGCTTCTTCAATGGCTTTTGCGCTTACCTGCTGAACAGCATTTGTAACAGTTTCTGTAACTTTTTGCGTTGCCTGCTCTTTCAAATCGCCGACAACATTTGCCAAAGTGCTTGCCAAATCAATTTTCACCGTTGGTTTTGAGAACGTTCCGCCGATAGAAAAACCTACGGTTTGGAATTTTCCAAGATTCAGCGATTGCGGCAAAGTTGCCGTCCCTGTCCATGCAAGCGATTTATCAAGCCCCGATGCTCCGCCGAGATTGAATTTTGTGCCTCCGAGTGCGATGTCGAATGGTTTTGTGTTAATTTTTCCATCGGAAATATTAAAATTCAAAAGCAGATTTTTCAAATCAATTTCATTGCCCGAAGGTAAATTCAAATTTTGCGCCATCGGAACTTTCTTTATATTATCCAAAAGTGCAGTCAGCGCGGGAAAGTTCTGAACTCCAACCGATTGAGTAGAAAGCGAGCCGCCTGCAATAAGCGTCATCAAATCGGGCATCATATCCTGTTTTAAGGCAGAATTTAATGATATTTTTGTGGAAAAATTGCCTGTCAAATTTTCGAGTATAGGTGCAAAGCGGGCAAATGTTTCAATTTGTTCAAAAACCTTATTAAATGCAACATTTTGCAAATCCATTGTCATATCCACCAGCGGCTTTGCAGGATTTGACGAATCATATTTTCCATTTAAATTAACTGCGCCGCCAAAACCCTGCAAACCAAGATTTTGGAACGTTAAAATTCCATTTGCAACGCTTAAATTGCCGCGTGCGTCAGTAAAATTCATTTTATCGTAAATCAATTCCTTAATTGCCGCCGAAATGTTGATATTCAGGTTTTTAGGAATTTCAACAACCGACATTGACGAAGTATCTGCCTGCGCAGAATTGTCGGACGAAGACATAAAATCATTCAAATTCAAATAATTGGAACTCAAACTTACATTTCCTTTCAAAGTTTGGTCTTTGAGCGCATAGCCCAAAAAATTCTCCAAACGACCGCTTGCTTTAAGGTCGTTTTTACCAATTTTTGCAGAAAAATCGGACAAATTTGCATATTGATTTGTAAATTGAAGTTTTGCCGAAGAAACCGAAACTTCATCTTTTAATTCGCTCATTTTCAGCAACAAATTTGCAATATTCATATTTCCTGCAAAGTGAAAACGGTCGTACTGTTCCTTTTGGTAATACGACATTCTGCCTTCGAGCGTCAAATCGACATCAAAAATTCCGTTGAGATTTATATCTTTATCAAGCGGGTAAAAATTTTTGACTTTTCCCAAATCAATTTTCCCTTTTGCAAAAGCGTTAATATCGGGGTCGTTCATTGGGTCGGTAATGTGTGCGCTGGCGTTGAATGCGTTTCCGTCCATATCAAACGAAAGTTTTTTCAAATCAATAATCATTGTTTCGAGTTTGTCGGTTTTGTTATCAACGGTCAGGTCTAAATTAATATCTTTCAATTGATTAGGTAGTTGTGGATATTGAAACCAGCCATTTTCAACGCCCAATTGCATATTAAAAGTCGGATAACTTTTGCCCGCGCGCGTACCTTTTGCCTTAGCGGCAAAATTCACTTTTCCGTCCGCTTTTAAATTTTTAAATTCTTTGGAATAAATGGCAGGAATCAGCGACAGCAATGATTTAAAATCAACTTTTTGAGTATTCAACGACAAATCCATCGCCATTCCTTCGGGGTCGAGCATTTGTACCCAGCCGTTGAGCGCAAGTTCAATAGCGTTGATTTTTGTTTTATTTTCGCTTAATTTGAAAATCATTTTGTTCAGATTTGCGTTTATATTTGCCTTAATATCAATATTTGCATTGCTCAAATAATCAATTTTGTTCATTGTAAATGTCAATTTGTTGATGCCGAGTTTGGTTTTCAGCAGCGAACTGTCGGCGGTAAAATCGCCTGAAGTGCTGAAATTCAAATCTTTGGCAATGGCTTTCATTACGCTCTGTTCGTCGTTATAAACAATGTTGGAGTGATTTATTTCAACATTTTTTAATTTTAAATTAAACGCAAGGGCGGAAGTGTCAACTTCCTGCTTTATTGTATCGGGTTTTGTGATGTCCCAATTTGCTTTGCCCGAAGGTAAAACGTGCGCATAAACATCTAAATTATTGAGAATAAGACGTTTGATTTCGTAACCTGAATTGCCGAAAAACGATTTCAGATTTACAACGGCGTTAATGCTGCGTGCACGGGCAAGTGTATCAAGGGCAAACGAATCGCGTCCGACGATGTATATATTTTCCAGCGAAACAGACGCATTAGGAAAATTGCGGATAAAACTTAAATTTACATCATCGAAAGCAACATTTGCTTCAATGTTTTTATTTATCTGAGTTTGAACCGCTTGCATTATTTTTCCTTTAAAGGCAAACGGCAAAATAAGTAACGCCGCAAATAACACCACAACGATAGCAATTATTGTAATTGCAACTTTTTTAAATTTTCTTTTTGCCATAATAATTAATTTCCTTTTTATAGTTTGTTTAGTATGTATTCAATTTTCAGTTTTTAAAAAATTATTTTCCCGAAACATTTATAAAATATATTTTTTGATTTTCAAAGCCCGAATTTGTGTTTGTTCGCTCAAAATCGAACTGCGATTGCACTCCTGCCGAATAATCAATAGTCTTTTTATCTTTGGCAAAAACATTGCCGTAAGTTTGCAGTTGATTAATAAAGCAGTTTGTAAGGTCGTAGCCGAGCAGGTCGTATCGCGGATTTGTTGTTGTTGGTTTCCAAGCAAAATATTTTGAAAAATCCTTTTGATAAACATTCAAATCACTTGTATTCAATGTGTTATTAAATGGTGAAATATATATTGTTTCGGTATTTTTAAAATTATAATTCAGCCACGAATATCGTATATAAAGCGACAAATTGATATTTGCCGCCGAAAGTGTGTTGATTGTAGCCACATACGGCTGAACATTTGCGTAATTATCCGTCATAAAAATCAGAATATTCTTCACACCCGAGCGCAAAAGTGTCTGAATTTCTGTATTATCCGCAGGCGTTGTCCATACTGTTGTTTCTGAATATTTGCCTTTTTTAGTAAGCGCATTTTCCAAACTTGTTGCCCAAACGTAGCCTTCGTCGCCAACGTCAAGATTATTTGGTTTGATAAAAATAATATTTGCATTTTGCAAATCGCCTGAAGAAAGTTTGGTAGAGATAAAATCAATCTCGGTTTCGGTTGATGGATTGAACTGAAACAAATACGGATTTGCGGCAATTCCCTGCACTTTGGAAGAGAAAGGCACAATGGTAAAAATTTTATTTTGCTTTGCAAAATTTGCCACCGCGCCCACCTGATTTGTGTAAGCAGGTCCTACAATAAAATCAACATTTTTCATTTCCGTTTTGTTGAGTATCGCATTGACGCTTTCAAGGTTGCGATTTGTGTCGTAAGTATAAATTTCAAAAGAGGCTCCGTTTTGTTTTGCTTTATTTATGGCAATCAGTGCTCCCGAATAAAATTCGAGGAAGCGGTCGTTGTTCATATCTAAATTTCCCGATGAAAAAGGCATCAAAAAGGCGATTCTGATTGTTGTAACTTCTTTGGCAATACTAAGAGTTTCAAAAGTTGGCGGTGCATAATCTGTTTTAATGGGGATGCGCAAAGTTTCTCCAACGTGCAGAACCGATTCCAAATCAGGATTTGCATTTACAATATCTTCTACAAAAACATTATATTTTTTGCTAATGGAATACAGCGTTTCCTTTGGCTGAATTGTGTGCGTAAGATATTTAGAGTACGGATTACCATAAATATCAGTGAGATTTGGCTCTTGCTTTGATGGTGTGTAATTTAATGCAGGGTTTGAAGACGAATTTTCATAATTTTGCTGTTTGCGCACGGGAATACGCAATATTTCGCCCTCTTTAACAGTTGTTTTTGCCTGCGGATTATATTTTATAATATCTTCCTGATTTACTCCAAAACGCTTTGCTATTGAGTAAAGCGTTTGCTTTGCTTCAACCTGATAATTTACCAAACCAACGTATTCGTCTGATGTAGAAACAGTTGGCGGCGGCGTTTGCGGAGTATCTTTTTTTGCAGGCGCATCTTGTTTTACAGGAATATATAAGGGCTGCCCTGCTTTTAAGCCGTCTTTTACGCGCGGATTAAGCGCAATAATATCCTCCTGACTGACGTCAAATTTTTTGGCAATTCCATACAATCCATCTTTTGCCTGAACTGTATAAACATAACATTCTGTGCCTGTACTTGTAAAAGCGCGCGGCAGATTTTCAAGGTTTTGCCCCGCCAAATTGACGGCAAAAGTCAGAACAATGGCTGAAAAAAATAGTTTTAACTTCATATTTTGTTATTAAAAAAATTGCTGCAAATTTACAAAAATTATTTCATTGCAAAAAAAATAGATTTTTCAAAAAATTTTGTACTTTTGCACAAAATTTCAAAAGATTATGACAAAAAAATTATTACTGAGCATAATATTTTCATTTTCAATATTTTGCGTGTTTGCTCAAATGGTGGAAAATCCCTCAACGGTTGTTTATATGACCAAAGCGGATTTTCTACAAAAGATTGCAAATTACGAAACTAATCCAGAAAAGTTCATTTATCTTGGCGATAAACCTTGTATCATAGATTTTTACGCCGATTGGTGCGGTCCTTGCCGCCGCGTTGCGCCAATTTTGGAAGAATTGTCAAAAGAATACGCCGACAAAATTTATATTTACAAAATTAATGTTGATAAAGAGCGGGAACTTGCCGCGCTTTTTGGCATACGCAGCATTCCCTCAATACTTTTTGTTCCACAAACAGGTATGCCCCAAATTACTACAGGGCTGTATCCAAAAGCCGTTTACGTGCGAATTATTAACGAATTTTTGTTGAAAAACTAAAAATATTTCTCTTCTTTTCCTTCAATTGCCGTCAGCAAATCGTTGGCAAGGCGGCTTGCGCCAAAGCGGAAAAGCGATTTGTTCAACCATTCTTTACCCAAAATTTCCTTAACAATTGTGTAGTGTTTTACTGCATCTTCGGTAGTTGCAATGCCTCCTGCCGCTTTGTAGCCCACTTTAACGCCTGTTTTTTCGTGCCATTCCTTAATTGCGCTGCACATTACAAAAGTTGCCTCTACAGTTGCAGAAATTGGGATTTTTCCTGTTGAAGTTTTGATAAAATCAGCATCGGCTGCCATTGCCACAAGTGCCGCTTTTTTTATCAGCGAAGCCGACTTTAACGCGCCCGTTTCAAGAATCACTTTAAAATGCGCCGCGCGGCAAGCCGCTTTTATCTCGCACAATTCTTCATAAACGTTTTTATAATTGCCGTCTAAAAACTCGCCGAGCGAAATCACAGCGTCAATTTCGGTCGCACCTTCGAGGACAGCCATCGCCGTTTCGGCAATTTTAATTTCCAAAAATGTTTGCGAAGCAGGAAATCCGCCTGTAACTGCTGCAATTCCCACATTTTCAGTTAAATGTCCTTTTACCACAGGCACAAGTGCAGGATAGACGCAAATTGCAGCCACATTAGGCAAATGTGGAAAATGTCCTTCAAAATCATCCACTTTTTTGGTCATCGTGGCGATTTCGGTTTGCGTGTCTGTTCCGTTGAGCGAAGTTAAATCAATGATACTCAAGCACTTTTTGTATGTTTCCACATTATTATTTTCAGCAAAATGTTTATCCAACATTTCGGCTACTTGTTGTTTAACCTGCTCATCGTTAAGGCTGGTATTGTAAAGTTTGAAAATTTCGTCAAATTTATTCATAATTTGTAGATATTTTTTAATATTAATAAAAATTATTTTTCTGTTTGGTCTTCCGTCGGCAAACTTGATGGCGGGTCTGACTTCAAAAGACGGTCAATATTTTCTAAATAATCAAGCGAATCGTCTATATGGAACGACAATTCAGGAATAACGCGCAGTTGGTAGCGCACTTTATTGCCAAGCAAAAAGCGAATTTGCTTATGGTCGGCATTAATTTTTTTAATAATTTCCTGCGCTTTTTCGCTCGGGAAAATACTCAAACGCACGTGCGCAACGCTCAAATCAGAACTAACGCGCACACTTGTTACCGAAATTAATATTCCTGATGTAAATTTATGCGCATAATCGAGAAAAATCGTACCGAGTTCTTTTTGCAACAAACGCGAAATTTTTTGTTGGCGTGTAGTTTCCATTTGCATTATTATTTTAAGTACAAAAGTACATACTTTTTCGCAATATTCAGCAGGTTTTTCAAAATTAAAATTCTTTTTATTTATTTTTAAAATTAAATTTTCCGTATAAAATATTAATAATAAATATTTTAGATATTAACAAAAATAAAACATAATATTTTTTTTGGAAAAATATTTGATATTTGATAAAAAAGTATTACCTTTGCACCCGCTTTTTGAAAAAGCATTGATTCATTAGCTCAGCAGGTAGAGCACATCCCTTTTAAGGATGGGGTCCTGGGTTCGAGCCCCAGATGGATCACAAAATAAGATTAATAGATGAATAATAATGTTTTTGCCTGCGGGAAAATGTGAATTTTTCCGCAGGATTTTTTTGTGGGAAATTATGGCTGTTCACAATTGCCAGCCGATATAATAATTAAATTCCCATTTCCCACCATTGTAAAGCCCAAGTCCGGGAATGTAATATGGATAAACCTCGCCCTGCTTTGGTGCGCTAAAAACATTTTTCATCCGCACATTCCATCCCATAAAAATATTGTTTAAAATCTCAACTCTGACACCTGCAATAACTTCCCACCAAATCATAAATTTGCGTTGATTTGGCAAATCCAATGTTTTGCTACCGCCCCAATAATCGTCTGTAATTTTCACATTTTCAATATTATACGAAAGATTGCTTCCGCCGAGCCGCGCCCCAATGCTAAAAATATTATTCATCGCTCTAAGCGGTTTTTTAGAATTAAGAACATTATAATCCAATCCGATGCGATAATACAGCGCACGCGCATTACAAGTTAATCCGCTGGCAGACAGTTTATTGTCGAGCGCGCCGTAACCAATTTCAATAGTTGGAAAATATTTTTCATTCAAGTTTACAGCCGCCGCGCCCTGATAATAAAAACCTTTGCTCGCGCCAATAGCGTGCATAAGCGGAGAAAGCAAATCTACTTCAAGGCGAACGCCGCGAAAAATCGCGCTGTCAGCCGAAGCAGCAGCATTTTGTGCCGACAAATTGCTAAAAATCAAACTATTGACGATAATCGTAACGATGATAAAACCTGAAATTTTCCGCATTTTGCGTATTTACTGAATTATTAATAAAAGAAACCGAGTCAACATAATTTTTGCCAATTTTACACGAATCTATTGTGAAAAATGTTATATAACCACATTCAAACGATAAATATTCTTCGTGATTTGTGTGCCAAACGGTAAATGTTTCTATTGTGTCGTTGATAATAATATCAAAAGACGAAACATTGCTTAATTTGTTCAATGGCAGATTGATATATTGTGTTGCCACGCCATTGTAGAGCAACGAATCCCGCCCGCTACCGTTCGCAGTTATTGTTGGTGTGGCAGTTGAATTTGTTTGCCTGCCCAAAGTGTCAATTACCGACTTGTAAAAGCCGATTTTCATCATTACGTAATTTTCCCTGTGGCATTGCTCGTCGTTATCACAAGCGGCAAAAGTGCAAAAAATCGCAAAAACAGACAATATTATAATGTAATTTCGCATCAAAAAATTTAAACAATTTTTTATTTTTGCAAAATTAATGAAATTTTTTCAAAGTGTAATTTTTTTTTATAATTTTGCGTCTGAAGTTAGAAGATAAAATTTGTTGAAATTTCTAAAAAAATTAAAATTAATTTTTAACAAACTTTTGAAAATTATGCTTGGAAATATTTAAAATTGAATGTACTTTTACAAAAAAAAA
>JGI20171J29575_12612491_pt1 | contig 17063 bp, 10 predicted proteins | sample TergutNc150P4_FD_29575 | JGI IMG/M metagenome (IMG submission 29575)
ACAATATCGGATTCTCTTGTAAATGAAGAAGTAACAACTGCTGAGGATAGAGAAAAGACATTTACAGATATGATGAAAATAGCTTTAGAGATTGCGTAGTAAGTCATAACAACCTTAAACAATATAAAAAAGCAATGCATTCTAAAAAAAATCTTTGAATTGCATTGCTTTTTATTCACTTTATTATTTCCTTACGCTTTTCATTAATTCCTAAAATATTCAAAATAGCTTTATTCTTCAAAACAAATCTAAACAATATGTTCCCTATAATAAATACTACAACAAATTCACCTATTGCAACCTGTACAATTGTCAAAAAAAGAGGGAATCGATAAGCAAAATAGAGTTCAAAACCAACTATTATTGCATTGATTATCACAGGATAGAGACTAGCAATGAATATCTTTTTACTTTTACTAATAAGAAATACACTCAAAGCAGTAGCTAAAGTCCCAAACACCATGTCTAATAACATAATAGGACTATATAAATTTGATAAAAAGCAGCCTACTATCACTCCTATTCCATATATAGGGTTAATAAATGCAAGTAAATTGAAAACTTCAGCAATTCGAAATTGCACTCCAAAAAATGCAGAATCTCCTTGAATAATGGTGATAGATGCATATAATGCAGCAATAATAGCAATCCTTGCGATATCGTTAATCTTAATTTTCATAAATTTTCTCCAAAAAAAATTGCCCCAGACTAGAGCAAAAAACGCATTTAAAAATGCTTTGCCATAGTTTTATTTTAAGACAGGAGGCTTTCGAACTGTCTTTAAATTTATTTTCTCATATAAAATAGTATACCTTGGAATATTCCTGAATTCAATTAAAAATTATAAAACCTAGAATCAAAACCGATTCTAGGTTTTTAATTGACCTAAAGCTTCTAAAGTTTTTTGGGTACTAATCTTTATTATTATATTTTTAGACAAGTCAAATTATTCGTTTTAAAAAAAATTTTAAATTATAAATATATATTTTCATTGAAAGCATTTTATGTTATATAGTCTAAACATCATATCCCATTATTTCTAATATATCATTTAAATAAATATCCTGTGACATCAGTAATCTTTTTACAAGCATCATCTAACGCCATCGTATACTTATCATAAAAGTCGCTGTCCTCAAAACATGCAAGTTCTAAGTTCTCAGCTTTCTTGTACATCCTGCCGTAAACTTTAGTATATACTTTTACATCGTTCAAAGGTACAATCACGTTTTTGACATAAGCAACATAAAGCTGCAAAACCATAGTAACTCCGCACACTATCATTATGTAAGACATGATATGCTGAAATGGAGTGCTATTTTGGATTGCAGACACTAGATAACGGATAAAATATGTACTGTAAAACACCCATGAAAACCAATCTATAAACGGCAAGAGTACCATATGCACTATCCGTTTCGGACTTATTTCCCACATCAACTTTATTGCGTAGACATTACATTTTATTAATTCCAGGAAATTAATATTCTGTTTTTCTTTTCTCTTCATTCTATCCCCCATCAAATAGGTGTAAGTATTGTAACCTTGGCACCAGTATAATTATACCATAACTGATTTTATTCTCAAATAGCTTAATATGTAATTATTGTCCAGCCTTCTGTTAACTCAAAATACAATTCTTTAATGCAATTTTGTTTTAAAAGCGATCATCTATATGTTAATTTAATAGAAATTGCTTAACAAAATTAATGTTTTTTAAAAATTGATTTATTAAAGTATATTTTTTTATATTTTTAATAAAATAATAAAAAATAATAAATGCATCGACAAAATAAATTTATTAACTTATTAATATTGACAAAACATGTAGTAATTAATATAATTAACCTATATTTTACAAATTTATATTGGCTTTTTACTTTAATTGCTTTTTATATTGCGAAAGGAAATGGATTTTTATGGATAGTAAATTAAGATATTTAATTTCAGGTTATGCCATGCAGACCATTGCTGGGACTGAGGAGAGTTTTAAATTAAATGAGACAAAAGGGTTTACTAATCCATCAAATAGTCAATGGGCAGTTTGTGTTGATGCAAGCTCTTTAGATATAGTATGTGAATCTATCAAAAAAGTAGTTGATAGAGCTTTATCCATGGCCGATATTATTCTCGATAAAATAGAAGATTTAAGCCTCATTGTAACATCCAATTTTTTTGAGACTTCTTATTGGGAAGAAAATAATTTAGAAAGCATAAAAGCTTCAGGGAATTATATTTCTTTGTATTTAAAAAAAATATATAAGATTAATAATTTAGTTATGCATAATTCAATGGCTTGTGCATCTGGAGCTAATGCAATTGTAACAGCGTGTCAACTTATAGATGATAAAAAGACAAAAGCTGTAATAGTTGTTGCATATGATATTAGAACAAAATCACCAGAAAATGGGCTTAAGACATTGGGTGCCTTATCTAAAGATAGGATCAGTCCTTTTTCTGTTACTAGAACAGGTACAGATTTAGCAGATGGGATTGGAGCTGTCATAGTGGAAGCATCTGAAAATCATGATTTGAGAAATACTAAACCGCGAGCTTATATCTTAGGCTATGGTGTTTATAATGATGCGTACAATGTAACTTCTCCAGAACCGATGGGTATAGCCTTAGAAAAAGCTATGACTAGAGCTATTGAGATGGCTAACATCCCTAAAACATCTGTTCAATATATCAATGTTCATGGAACTGGAACCAAGTTAAATGACGAATTAGAGACTCGAATAATAAAGAAAGTATTCGGGAATCATGCGTATAATCTGTATATCAATTCATCAAAATCGCTAATAGGACATACATTAGGAGCTGGTGGATTGATAGAGTTGATTTTGACAATCATGCAGATGAACAAAGGTGAAATTCATCCAACAGCTAATTTTAATGGTTTTGATCCTAATTGTGATTTATATTATTGCTTTGAAAATTCTATAAAGATAAGTTTAGAATATAGCATGACTAATTCCATTGGGTTTGGTGGAACAAATGTCAGCATATTGTTAGGAAATGGACATGCAAATGAATAGTGTTATAGTTACAAAAACAGGAGCAATATCACCATTTGGTAATGATATAAAGAGTATTGTCAGTAAAATTCAGAGCAATCAAAGTAGAGTATTGACAGATAGGTTCAACAAGATAAGGGATTTTAATTTTTACGAATATGGCTATAAGACTAAAACATATACTGATCGTAGTAGTCAGATATGCGTTCATGCTGTTGGACAATGTATGGGCGATAAGAATTTAGAACCATATGATTTAGGACTCATGACTGCTTCAAAGTATGGATGTTTAGAGTCTGCTATAAAATATCTAAGTCAATTAAAGACACTAAAGAATACATGGTTTGCAAGTCCAATGCAATTCACTCATTCAATATGCAATATGCCAAATTCAATAGGTTGCATTGAATTCGAAATTAAAGGAATAACAAACCATTTCTTTGGTAATGCAGAAGCTTCTTTACATGCTCTTTGGCAGGCATATATATCATTAAAAGAAAATTTATCAAAAGAGATAATCATATGTGCTTTTGACTCCATTTCTGACGAACACATAAGACTCATCGGTTTGGAGGAAAAATCAAATGAAATAATATATTCTGAGGCGGCAGCTTCGATGAGATTAAAGCTTAAAACCAGTTCAGATGATGCATTGTGTGAGATAATTGGAATAGGATTTAGCACTGATGAAAATAGAGGTAAATCTTTAGAATATGCGTTAATAAAATCGATAGAGGATGCGAATATCACTCCAAAAGATGTCAAATTTTTCGTTTCCAATGCTTATTTAACGAATGATTTTTTTAATTTTGAGAAAAAGCATGTGGAAAAAGCAATTTATGAAGGTGTACCGGTTTTGATGCTTAAGAGATACTTTGGTGAAAGCTTATCAGCATCAATTTTTATGTCAATAGCAGCAATATGCAATACTGTGGATATGAAGTTACCATTTAATTTTGTCAATATTACTGATAATAATTTTGACAAAAAAATCCATGCGAATGATATTGTTGTACTAACTGCTTATAACAGTGCTGGTGATGCAGCAGCCATTTCTATTAAAATAGGAGGTAATAATGGATATAGATAGAGAAGATATGATAATAGAAATAAGAAAATATTTTTTTGAAAATTTTTTATTTGGTTACACAGATGAGGAAATTAAAAATGACACTTCTTTTTCAGAGCTTGGAGTGCTTGATTCAACAGGCATAATGGAAATAGTATCCTTTTTAGAGCATAGATTTGATATAACTATAAGTGATAGTGAAATTACTCATGAGAATCTTGACACCATTGACTTAATGGTGGATTTTATCATGAGAAAAAAAGAGGATTGATTTTGAAGGGAGTGAGATCTGTGAAGTATTGTACTAAATGTGTACTATCAGATAACATCTTTTCAGTTACCATAAATGAAAATGGGATTTGCAATTATTGTGAGAATTATGAAAAAGCTTCAAAAGATGATCTTGTTAGTAAAAAAGAGGAAATAAATTTAAAACAATATAAAAAATCAGGCGGATATGATGTACTTTTAGCGTATAGTGGTGGAAAAGATAGCACATATTCTCTATTTTTATTAAAGGAAAAATACAAGCTTAATGTTTTGACCTTAACCTTTGATAATGGTTTTATATCTGATAAAGCCTTTGAAAATATAAAAAATGTCACTAAGAATCTTGTGGCAGATAATATCATAATTGCTCCTTCTTATGCAAAGATGAAGAAGATATTTCAATTTGCTAGAGATGATGATTCATTGCCTAAAAAATCCTTAGAAAGAGCAAGCTCTATATGCACCCACTGCATAGGTATCGTTAAGGCTTTAGCTTATAAGGAAGCAATATTTAGGGATATACCATTGATTTGTTTTGGCTGGACTCCTGGACAGATTGGCTTAAATAAACAGATAGTTGCATTAGATTATAAGATGGTAAAGATGAATTTTAAGACTTTAAGAGAAAGAGTAGTGAATAAATTAGGAAACGAATATTTACCATTATATTTGACCGATGAATTTATTGAAAAGAATAAAGATTCATTGCCTTCTCTGTTTTATCCATTTCCAAGCCACACATACGATGAAAAGGAAATCTTTGAGACGATTTCAAAATACGGTTGGGTAAAACCTGAAAAAATGGATTCAAATAGTACGAATTGTCTGATGAATTCTTATGCTATTAAAAATCATTTGGATAAATATGGTTTTCATCCTTATGCTTTAGAGTTATCGGGGCTTGTAAGGGAAGGGGTTATCACTCGTAAAGAAGCTTTGGAGAGAATTTCTAATTATGCTCAAAATGATATAGTTAAAGACATTGAATCACAATTAAATTAAATATTAATAAAAAAAAAATTTTTGTTTAAAATATACTGAAAGGAAGTGATGAAAATAAGTGAAAAATATATTCAAATTTTTATTTGATAGCTACTCTACATTTCCGAATAATTATTTAGCTTACAATAAGGGAAAATATTGGACTTATAGTGAAATTTATCATAAAGTTCTTGGCTTTGCGAGCTTGTTAAAAGATCAAGGTGTAAATCAAAACGATAATATAATTTTATACATGGAGAATTCTGCGGAATATATAATTGCTTATTTTTCTTTACTTTATATTGGAGCTGTTATTGTTCCAATCAACATATCTATGAACGCAGAAAATATCGAATATATAATAAAAAATTCTGATGCTAAGTGTTTAATTGGTACCGATTTTCGGATTAATTTTTTAAGAAAGAATATAGAATTTCACGATTTAAAGATTATACATCTAAACATAGATGAAATACCAAAAGTAGACCTTAAAGAATTGGATTATTTTACTGATGATAATAGTGTTGCACTCATTCTCTATACATCTGGTACAACAGATAAACCAAAAGGTGTTATGCTGACACATAAAAATTTAGAATCAAATACAAATTCAATTTTAGATTATCTAGATATTACTGATAGAGATAGTGTTCTTCAGACTTTATCTTTTGGGTATTCATATGGCAATTCGCTGCTTTTAACTCATATAAAAAGAGGAGCTATACTTTATATAAGCCATGATGCTCTTTATCCTCAAAGGATATTGCAAATTTTAGAGAAAGAAAAACTGACTGGATTTTCTACTGTTGGATCTTATCTAAATATATTGTTAAAGCAGGATAATATTTCTAAAAGATCATTCGATAACATTAAGTATATGACTTTTGCAGGGGAATCAACTTCATATGAGGATTTAAAAAAGCTTCATGAGCTTAGTCCTAAACTAAAATTATATGTCATGTATGGTCAGACAGAAGCTAGTGCTAGGCTTGCGTATCTTCCTCCGGATATGGTTATGGAGAAAAAAGGCTCTTGTGGAATTGCCATAAATGGTGTCACGCTTTGCATTGTTGATGATGATAGAAATGAATTGCCTAGCTTCGGCATTGGTGAAATAGTTGCAAAAGGCAATAATATAATGAAAGGGTATTATAATGATCCTGATTCTACAAAGGATAAGATTAAAGATGGATGGCTTCTTACTGGAGATGTAGCCTACAAAGATGAAGATGAGTATATTTTTATAGTTGGAAGAAAAAATGATTTGATCAAACACTTGGGTCATAGAATTAGCCCATTAGAAATTGAGAGTGAAATCAATAAGTGTGAAAACATATTGGAATCAGCAGTGGTTGAATGGAAGGATGATTTGGGAAATTCAAAGATCAAAGCTTTTGTGGTTTTAAAAGATAAAGATCTTGGTATCTTAAACTTAAATGAAAAGCTAAGAAGATCATTACCAGCATATAAAAGACCTAATTTTATTGAGATTATCGATGAATTGCCAAAAACTTTTAATAATAAGATAAAGAGAATTTCATTGAAAGAGTGTGAATTAAGATGAGTAGATTAATTGGATGTTATGGCATAGATGATAGATCTAAGGAAAATGTTCTTAAGATGGCTGAGAAAATCAATTTTAAAGAAAATTGTATCAGTACATTGTATTGTGATGGTGATGTGATTTTAAATGGTAAAGTGTTTTTGAATGAAGATAAGACCATTATAATTCAAGTTGACGGTTTCATATTTGATTTAGATGATTCTTCCATAGTGAATCTATACGAGGAATATGGTGAAGATTTATTTCCTAAGTTAAATGGACAATTTTCAATAGTCATTGTTGACAAAAATAAGGAGAAATTATTTTTAGTACGCGATAGGTTTGGAGAAAAACCTTTGTTCTACATTCGTGTTGATAAGAGCATATATTTTAGCTCAGAGATAAATTCTTTAAGAGCCATTTATCAAAATGCTGAAGTAAATGAAAAGTATTTAAGAGACATATGTACTGCATGGTCAGGTATTTCTGATCATACGTTTTATAAGGATATCTTCACCGTAGAATGTGGCAACTATCTTTCTTTTTCTAATGGAGATGTTCAAAAGGTGAGGTATTTTGATTTAAACATATTACAAAGAACTGATGACAGGTCCGAAGATGATTTAATAGATGAATTAGATATATTATTGAATGATTCTATTAAAAGACGAATGGATGGAGATGAAAAATTTGGGTTTTATCTCAGCGGAGGTCTGGATTCAAGTTTAATTGCAGCTATAGCAGCAAAACATAAAAAAGATAGAATAAATACTTTTTCTATTTCTTTTGAAGATGATTATTATGATGAAACCGAGTATCAAGATATTATTTCAAATCATGTAAGTAGTAATCATAAGAGATTAGTTGTATCAAATGACGATATCATTTCAAATATCGAATCTGTTGTAAAGACAATACAATCTCCGATATTAAAAACAGGACTCTCACCGATGTTACTTTTATCAAAATTTGTAAGAGATAATGGCTTTACTGCTGTTTTATCCGGAGAGGGAGCTGACGAGACTCTTGGGGGTTATGATATATACAAAGAAGTAAAAATAAGGGAATTTTGCGAAAAAGATCCTGAATCAAAATGGCGACCTTTGTTATATAAGAAGCTATATTCATATGTAGATGGGTATGATAATATCAACCAGGCTTCCTTAGCTTCGTTTTTTAATCGAGTAAAGCTTGATGAACCATTTTCATCACACTTAACAAGGTTTAAGTTAGGAGATTATTGTCATCAATTTTTTAACGATGAAATAAAAGAAAAACTCAAAGGATATGATCTTAAGAAGGAATTGGAAAATAATTTGCCAGAGCGATATAGTGAATTTTCAAGCATTGCAAAAGCTCAGTATTTAGAAATCCAAACATTTCTAAACAATTACTTGCTCTTGATACAGGGAGATTGCATAGCTATGTCAAATGGAATTAGTTGCAAATATCCTTTTTTAGATAATAAAGTTACAGAATTTGCATTTTCTTTAAGGGATAAATATAAAATAAATGTATTAAATGAAAAATATTTGTTAAAGAAACTTGCAAGTAAATATTTACCTGGAGAATTTTTGATGAGAAAAAAATTCCCTTTTAGAGCTCCTGTTGATTGTATTGCTATTTTGAAAAATGAGAGACTTGCTTCTTATATTACTAAGGACAAATTAAATGAGACTCACATTTTTAATGGTAAAGCTGTTCTTAAATTTATCGATAATATCAAAATGAAAGATATCTTTTCAGAAAGAGAGCAATCATTGTTGATGTTTATAATAAGTGTTCAAATACTATTGTGCACTTACTTAGGAAGGAGTATATAAATGAAAACACAAATCGCTGTAGTAGGAATTGGTGCCATATTTCCAGATGCATTAGATTTAAGTGAATTTTGGAGTAATATTCTAGCTGGAAGAGATAGCGTCAAAGAAATGTCAGATCTTTTTTGGGATATGAATGAGATTTACGATCCTGATCCAACTGCTAAAGATAAAACATATGGAAATAAGGCTGCTGTTTTAGATTTTGTGCCTTTTGATTCATTGGAATTTGGTATTCCACCAAAAGTCATGGAAGCTATTTCCGTGGATCAACTTTTTGCGCTGCTTGTTGCAAAGCAAGCTTTATTAGATGCTAATATGATCGGTCCAGATGCCAAGGAATTTAATAGAGAAAAGACTGGGGTCATACTTTCTTCTAACATTGGTAAGAATGCCTTTTCGCTCTGCCAAAGACTTGTAGTGGATAAATATAAAAGGATTATGGAAAATAGCCATGTGCCTCCACATTTAATTGATCGTGTAGTTGAAAGAATGAAGAATTCAGAATTTGAATGGACTGAAGATAGTAATCCAGGTGCATTGCCTAATGTTACTGCTGGACGTATTGCCAATAGATTTGATCTATATGGAACAAATTGTACAGTTGATGCTGCATGTGCAGCAAGTTTTTCGGCTTTAAAATACGGAATAAATGAGCTTGAATCAGGAGATTGTGATGCGATGTTAGTTGGAGGGGTAATGCTTGATTGTACTCCATATTCATTCATAGCATTTTCTAAAACTCCTGCCATAGCTTTCTCGAATGAAAGCAAGCCCTTTGATGAAAAATCTGATGGCATAATGCTTGGTGATGGAATAGGAATGGTTGTTATAAAGAGGCTTGCAGATGCTGAAAGGGATAATGATCGTATTTATGGTGTGATAGAATCAATCTCTTCTTCTTCTGATGGAAAGGCTAAAAGCATCTTCGCACCTCGTAAAGAAGGACAATTATTTGCTTTAAGGAGGGCATATGGAGAAGTTGGAATAGATCCAAGTACTTTAGGTATGATAGAAGCGCATGGAACAGGTACTCCAGCTGGTGATGAGACAGAAGTAGATGCCTTAAAAGAATATTTCAGCGAATTTAATGTAAAAGAACGTTCAATCATGATTGGAAGTGTAAAAAGTCAAGTAGGTCATTCGCGATTAGCTGCTGGTTCTGCTAGCTTGATTAAATCTTTAATGGCACTTTACCATCATACACTGCCTCCAACAATAAATATCAAATCTCCTGGACGAAAATTGTTTAATTCACCATTCTTTTTGACCAATAAGCCTAAACCATGGCTTATCAATAAGGTAAGGCCATTTAGAAGACTTGGTGTGAGTTCATTTGGATTTGGTGGAACTAATTTCCATGTAATCGTGAGAGAATATGTAGATAATAAAGTTAAATTTGAAAGAATAAATCAATCCCCTGTTGCTCTATACCTTCACAATGAAACGAAGGAAGGATTGATTAAGGAATGTGGCAAAGCGATAGATAAGTTTGAATATGGTGATACAGACTATTTTAATGCTCTTTATGATGAAGGCAACAATGAAATTCCAAAAGATAATGTGCGTTTAGGTTTTGTTGCGAAAAATCCTATGGAAGCTAAAGAAAAACTGGAAATAGCATTTAAAACTCTTAAAGAAAGCGATAGAAAAGCGTGGAGTAAACAAGATGTGTTTTATAGAGAGAGAGCAATAGATGAGAATTCTAAAATTGTGACTTTATTTCCAGGTCAAGGGTCTCAATATGCTAATATGTTAGCTGATATTACGACAAGTTATAGGGAAATACAAGATATGTTTGAAGTGATTGACAATATCATGATAGATATGAAAAAAGAGCCAGTATCAACATATGTATATCCAAAAATTCTTTTAGATGTAGGGATTGATAAGTTTGAAAGTGAATTGACTAAGACTTCTAACACTCAACCTGCTTTAGCTGCTATTTGTAGTGGGTTATATAAAGTATTAAAGAGCAGGGGTTACAAGGAAGATTTTTTAATTGGTCATAGTTTTGGAGAGATAACTGCACTTTGGGCAGCAGGTGCAATAGACGATGAAACATATGCAAACCTCTCTGTAGTAAGAGGTGACATAATGTCATCTTCATCACAAGAAAATACAGGTATGCTTGCAATATTTAGTGATAAAGAAACTACATTAGAATTGATAAGTCAATTTAAAAATATATATTTGGCCAATGAAAATAGCGATAAACAGACTATTGTATCCGGTGATGAATCAGAAATAAAACAATTAGAAGATTTATTAAGTTCAAAGAAAATATCAAGTAAAAGATTAAAAGTTTCTGGTGCTTTTCATTCACCTTACATGAAGAAATCTCAGGAAGCATTTAGCCTTGTAATTTCGAAGAGTAAATTTAAAAGCTTAAATGGGAAAGTAATTGCAAACTCGACTGCTGATTTTTATGGAGCAGAAGAAAAAGAGATTAAAAAACTCTTATCAAAACAGATGATAAATTCAGTGTTGTTTAAATCATCTATTAAGAAAGCTTATGATGATGGAGCCAAGGTCTTTGTTGAAATTGGACCAGGAAAAGCACTATCATCATTGACAGATCAGATTTTAGAAGGTTTTGATCATGAGACCATCTCTATTAATCCTAATAAAATAAATGATTCAAGGTATCAATTTGAAGGTGCAGTGATTCAAATGAAGTTATTAGGCATTGATATTGAAAAAGATCATTATTTTAGAAGACTTAAACCCAGACAGGATGTAGTAAGAAATAAGAGTACTTTCATGGTACCTCCAGTACACTTTATCAGTGAAGCTCTTCAAGAAAGATTAGAAACTGCGGTTAATGAAGTAGATCCTTTGCCAGAAGAACAAGTTGAAATCAAAGAAAAAGTTGTAGTTAAAGAACAGATTGAAAAGGAAAAAGTTGAAAAAGCAAATGATGAGGTACCAAAGGATATTCCAAAAGATACGAAAGTTGAAACAAAAGAACAAGTTAAAGCTGAAACAAAAGAACAGGTTAAAGCTAAAGAGGATAGTATAAAAGATGTTCTTAAAGAAGAACAAGAAACAAAAGAAATTTTAAATGAAATAGAAGGTGATGATTTTATGGCAAATGAAGAAAGCAAGAATTTTGTTAGATCTCCATTGCAGGATGCTTATGGTTTACAGTCTTTGAATAGCGATGTATTTAAACAATTTATGCAATCTCAAAATTACCAATTGAATATGTTTAATCAAATGCTACAAATTGCTAATGATAAGGAGGAAAATAATTTAGGTGGATTCTTAAACTTTATAGATTCATTTCAAAATAACAGTATAAGTGCATATAATATTTATTTCAATGAGCAAAAAAATATGTTATCTGGAAATTTTGGAGCAGAGGGCACCGCTGCAAATATGGAATTTATAAATGTCATTGAACCGAGCCCAGCTATAGCTCCGCCGCCAATGTTAAAACCAGTTCAAAAAGCTGAAAAACGTCAAGAAGCTATTAAACAGAAGGAAACTATAAAACCACAAGTTAAGGAAGTAACAAAGCCTGAACCAAAGGAAGAAAAAATAACCACACCTACTCCTTCTACGATAAAAAATATAGAAGAAGCGGAAGTTCGAGAAACGAAACCAGTAGAAGAAGAAAATCCTAATGTTCAAGATGAGGTTATAAATGCAGTAGTAAAAGTCGATGAAGATGCTGATAAAAAGCCTATTTTAAATGCTGATCAATTGGAAAAACGTATAATAGAGGTTATAAGCGATCGTACTGGATATCCTGTAGATATGATTGATGGAGAGATGAATATTGAATCAGATCTTGGTATCGACTCAATTAAAAGAGTTGAAATCTTCTCAGTCTTAAATGATGAGCTAGATCAAGGATTTACTCAAGAAGATATTGAATACATGACAACTCTTTCAAGCATAAGGGATTTCGCGCAGTTCTTAGCTGATAAGATGAGTGGCGTTAGAGTTTCAAATGGACCAGTTATAACTCAAGAGAACTTCTCAATGCTCAGTATGGGAGGCTTTGGAGATGGGGAGAATTTAGGAACAGCATCTGAGGAAATAGATATTATGCCTCATGAAATGATTCCAGCTGAACCTGCAGAAGAGAATATTGACCTTGAAGCAGTGTATAATAGAGGTTTAGAATCTGAAGAAGACACAAAAACAGAAGTCAGTGAGCCAAATAACAATGAATCAGATGGAGGAAGAGAGATAAAGAGGTATGAGGTCTTCAAGAAAAAGATAGAGAGTCCTGTTTTAAATGATTCTATAATCACTAAAAATGGTCTTGTACTTATTACTTCAGATAAAAAAGGTTTATCAACTGATATTGGCAATGATCTAAAAAATAAAGGCTATGATGTTGAGTATTTAAACCTTCTAGGACAAGGAACAGATGATGATTGTAAATATAAACTAGACTCTATAAGTGATAGTAAGATTAAAGGTTTATATGAAAATGTAGTAAAAGATGGTAAACCTTTGATTGGATATATACATGTTGTTTCACCTGAAAATGAAGATAAAAAGATAAATGGGATTTTTGAGCAATCAAAGATAGATGCTTTAAAGGCTAATTTCTTGTTGGCTAAGCATTTCTCTTCATTTAGCAAGAAACCAGATGATGGAAAAGTGTTTTTTGTTTGTGTAACTAGGATGGATGGTAATATGGGATTAACTGGTAAAAATGCTTCAGCTACATTGCAAGGTGGTTTTTATGGACTTGTGAAATCACTATCTAGGGAATGGAAGAATACACATTGCAAGGTTATAGATATTCCAGCTCTTTGTGAAAATTCTAAAGCTTCATCTTATGTAATTGAAGAGATATTCTCAGAAAGTGAAGGCATAGTCGAAGTAGGTAGAGCCATTGATGGAGAACGCTATACCATTGACATGAAAGAAAAATATGATGAAGACCCTGCAAGTTCGCTTCCTGGAAAAGATGATGTGTTTCTAGTTACTGGAGGCGGAAGAGGAGTTTCAGCTGTATGTGCTGTTAAGATTGCGAAAGAATACAAATGTAAATTTATATTGCTTGGGAGATCCAACATAGATAATGATTACTCCTTTGCACATGGAGAGACTGATCAGGCAAAATTAAGACAGCTTGTCATTGCACAGTTTAAAGAGACAGGTAAAACATTTAAACCTGTAGATGTTGATAAAATGATAAATACAATTAAAAATAAATCTGAGATAGAAGCCAATTTAGATGAGATAACTAAAGCTGGTGGAAAAGCTGTATATTATTCTTGCGATGTAACTAATGAGAAAGAATTAAAAGAAGCTATCTCAAAAGGTGAAAATGAAATGGGTAAGATCACTGGATTTGCACATGGAGTTGGGGTAATTGCAGACAAGAAGATTGAAAAAAAGACTGAAAAAGACTTTAACAACGTATTTGGTACTAAGATAGTCGGATTAAATAGGGTAATGAATACATTGGATCTTGATAATTTAAAATATGTCATAATGTTTAGTTCAGTAGCAGCTTACTTTGGCAATGAAGGGCAAACAGATTATTCCATGGCAAATGAAGTATTAAATAAATTTGTCTATGCATTTAGAAATAAATATCCTGATGTTTTTGCACTCTCTATTAACTGGGGACCTTGGAAAGGTGGAATGGTCTCTGAGGCATTGCAATATGTGATTACAGCAATTGGTGAGAAGATGATACCACTAGATGTTGGATCTGAATATTTTGTTGAGCAATTCCGCTATGCTTTCAAACCAGAAACTTGTCAAATATGTGTTGCGGGAACTGATTTATACATTCCTCATGATATTGATTTAACTGAAATTATGTAATATGATAATGCCTAAAAATCATGAAATGATTGATTTTTAGGCAGATATCTATAAAGTTTGTCGATTTATTGATACACATATGAAATAAAGGAGAAAACTAAGTATGGATAATATAGCAATTATTGGGATGAGCTGTTTATATCCCGATTATGTAACAAAAAAGAACTTTTGGAAAAGGTTAATAAATGGCGAAGATTTCATGTCTGAAGGAGATTTCTTAGGGAGAAAAATAGAAAGAGCTTCAATGAAAAGAGAAAAATCAGCGGAATTCTTTAGACCTTTTTTTACTAAAGAAGAATATGATGAATTAGATACTTATGGTGATATATTTAAGTGGATTACATATACAGTAAGTGAAACATTAGAAGAATGTGGTTATTTAGGTGACATAGATAAATTAAAGCGTACTGGAATAGTGATGGGTTCTTTTGGAATGCCTTCAGTAGACTATGTGAGTGTGTTTCAAAATTTAATAAAAAATACAGTGGAAATTGGAATGAGAAATTTTCTGAGAAGAGATGAGTTTGTATATGACTATCTTAAAGATGTGAATTTAAATCCTAAGGCACTTTTAGCAGATACCGAACCTCAAGTTTATGTAGCGAAGAAATTTGCTTTAGAGGGTCCTATTTTGACTTTAAATGCTGCTTGTTCTTCTCCAGTATATGCTTTGAAAGAAGCAATAATGTATCTTCAGCAAGGAAAAGCAGATATGATGCTTGCAGGAGCTCAGTGTTATAACCAGATGGATATTCCAATTAATGGAATGTTTGATATTTTAGGAATTTTGTCCATGCCTGGCGAAAACAAACCTTTGGATATTTCGTCAAAAGGTGTCATAGCAGGATCAGGGGCAGGAATTTTTGCGCTAAAGAGATTAAACGATGCTATAAATGATAAAGATAACATATTAGGAGTTATAGAGAGCATTGGTTTATCTAGCGATGGAAGTTCAAAGTTCATCTTAGCTCCAGATGCAAAAGGGCAAGTGAGAGCATATGAAGATGCTTATAGAGAGGGAGTTTCTCCTAATATAGATTATATCGAATGCCATGCAACTGGAACTATGGCTGGAGATATGGTGGAAATCGATTCTATATCAGAATTCTTCCGGAAAAAAGGCTATCATCCACTCCTTGGAGCATTAAAAGGAAATACTGGACATTTCTTTACGGCTTCATCTCATGCAGCAATTGCTAAAGTGTTAATGGGAATGGAACATAACATGATTCCACAGACAATTCGCATAAATAATCCTATTGATAATGAAATTATCCTAGAAAATACTGAATGGAATAAAAAAGGTGATGTTAAAAGAGCAGCAGTGAATTCATTTGGTTTTGGTGGTACAAATGCTCATATAGTCATCAGAGAATTTGTTAAAGAAAAGGAAATATCAAATAATGTTTTTGTCAATGGTTTTGAGGATTTAAGTGCTAAAAAATTAAATATGGCGATTGTAGGTTTAGGAATGCATATAGGAAACATCACTTCAGTAAATGAGTATTATAAATATCTCATTATGAATAAATCCGCTGTGACTAAACCTCCAAAAGAAAGATGGTTTGAAATTCAGACTAATCCTGAATGGCTCCAAAAATTAAATATCGATGAAATACCTAAAGGTGCGTACATAAATGATTTTGATTTTGATTTTATGGAATTTAAATTCCCTGCTACTGGAGATGAATATTTTTTACGCAAGGATTTTTTCCTTTTAAATGTAGCTCAAGAAGCGATCAATGATGCAAAAATTAGTCCAAGCTCTCACCCAAATACTGCGGTTATAATCAATTGCAGCATGGATTATTCGGAATTGAATTTTATGTCTACTAATGAACTTAAAAGTACTATCGTCAATAGTCTTAAAAAATCGTGTCCTGATTTCACAGATGATGATATAAATTCAGTCATTGAAGCTCTGCATAAATCAGAAGCACGTAGGTATACTCCTACTGCTGTTCCTGGAATGATGCCTAATATAAGAGCTAGTCGTATTGCATCAAAATGGGGTTTTAATGGACCAGCATTTATCACTATGGAAAAAGATAATGCGATTGGTCATATTTTTGAATTATCTAAATACTTAATGGAAAAAGAGAATATAGAAAATGTAATAATCGGAAGCATTGAACTTTCTGGCGAAATGGAACATATATATGCTCAATATCTACTAGGTAAAGGTGAAATATTAAAAAAGTATGGCATTGCAGAAGGTGCAGTTGTAATGGTTGTAAAGAATTTGCAAACTGCTAAAAGAGAAGGAAATACTATTTATTCCATATTAGAAGATGTTGTCTCTACTAATGTAGGATCTGATGTTGTAGGTAAATTGATAAGTGGTCTAGATACTATTATCAATAAGGATTCTCTGGGTGAAAATAAAATAGGTTATGTTGAAATGCCTATTAGCTTACAATTAGAAGAAAAAAATGTGGCTAGGAAGCTTATTTATAATCGTTATTTAGATTATTTAGAGCCTTCGAATTTTGTTGAAAGTTCAATAGAAAAAACCATTGGACATGGTTTTAGCTTAACTTCGGCAGCTTCAGTGGTCAAGA
>JGI20171J29575_12612489_pt1 | contig 17058 bp, 15 predicted proteins | sample TergutNc150P4_FD_29575 | JGI IMG/M metagenome (IMG submission 29575)
AAAAGCCAGGAAAATCAAGAGGTTTTGGGCATGGATCTTTTTATATGATTTGCGAAGTGATCTGCGAACGGAGGCATCCAGATTCGAACCCCCTCGAAAATGGCTAATGATTTAACGGCCTTAGAGGAAGGGTGCATGATTTAGGGAAAGGTCGCAAAGCGGTGCATTTCTCGGGTGCATTCTGAGCTTTGCTTATTGTCGTTCTCGTTGCCGCAAAGGTTGCACTACACTCGACCGGCTAAGACTTAGGGCAAGGTTGCAAAGCTATACACACTTTACAACCTTACTTTCTGCATCATTTGGAAGTAAGCTCATGGAGTAAGCTGGCGTTAGCTTGGAAGTCATCGGCGCAAACCGCTCTTTGCTTTCAGCCTAGGCGGAAGTTTGTGCTTTAGGTTATTTATTTTATATGCGTTCTTTTTATTGTACCGGTCTTAAGTACTGTCCATCTGGATAGCTTTGTTTTTTACATACGGGGCACTTAAAACTTCTCGCGCTCTTTGTAATATTGGCTTTTTTACCACAATGTGGGCAGGTCGTATCATAATAGCCGCCTACTCTACCGATTCCTAAGCCCAACAATATGATACCACCTATAATTACAAATATGCCAACTATTGCGGCTATAAGCGGTATACCGAGTATGATAGCAATTCCACCAATAATACACAAGAAAATTCCTTCGCGCTTATTCTTTTTTAAACCGCCAAGCATAGAAGGTCTTACATTATAATTACGTGCAGTTACTTGCCTTAGTCCATACCCGCAATTAGGGCAAGCCGTGGCTGTATCAGATATACTTTTCCCACATTCCGAACAAGTAGTTAACGCCATAGCGCTTACACCTCTTTTTTTATTTTATCATAGCATATTTGGAAAAATTTGTAAATAATCATTCAATCCCCACCTTCGCCTTATTCTTTGCGTCGCCACTGTTCACACGTTGGCAGAGGCGCTAATAGTCAAAGAGAAAAACAGGCAAGGAAAAATCCCAGGAAGGCAGGTATCCGGGAATGAGGCAAAAGATTACTGTAAATCACCCCGTAATGCCATGACGACTTCGCGAGCCCTATATCAAACTTCGCCGTCCAATATCCGCTGGAATACAATTCTGCCACTTTCTTTGTCACGCAATATGAGCGATAGCATAATCTGATCGGCCAAGCCCTGCATAAAAATGGCGGGGGGTGCTATCCATATAAAAACTTGTGAGATTAGATTGTTCAGATAATCAAGGCTGTCCACTGTAATAGATGCTCCAGATGCGAGAAGGGAATCGCGCAATTTGGGAATATTATTTTCTTCCAGCTCGGCCTGAAATTTGCCGCCACACCTCCTCATATAGCCCTTCACCGCAAACATGACATATTCCCGGAATAGTCCCGCGCAGTACGTTTCATAGTAGAGCAAATCCTGCGGAAACGGATGGGTGTCCATATACATCCTGACTTTGGGATAGAAGGGATGTTTTTGCGCTTCGGCTTCCTCGCCGTTTTTAATGTGCCGGAGTATGCCACGTAACGGAGATAACCCTTCGCCAAAGCCTTTATCCGTAGCGTCGCGGGTATTGGCCGTGTTGAACATGGCATTCAATACACCAGCGAGATAGTTATCCAATGTCCCGCATTTTGTCCCGAGCCTTTCCCGCCATTCACGCACCAGCCGGAGCAATTCTTCTCCGGATTGTGCGATCTCGGCAAAGTCCAGATTGTTTTTACCCCAATCGTCTGTACTGTCTGGGTAGTCCATTGTGTGTGCCGCCTTTCCTAAAACATTAGGAAATCCAGGCAAAAAAACGCATACAAGTTCTTACCTTCCTCGCACGCGTTTTGCTTGTTTTCGGGCACATTCTCATGTAGAATACTAACAGTCGTGGTGCCTTTACGGTTGCGCGAGGTGGTTGGTACACCTTTTTGCAGGGCCGGTTTGTTCCTAGCAATCCGGCCTGCCACGGCGTTTTGATACCGGTTTCCAGTGCTAGATAGTACCGTAACTTTTTTGAAATAGCAAGTCAATGTTTTGTCAGATGGACAGCAAAAAGTCATAATAGAAAAATTTTATGATGCCTGCTCCCCTCCCACATCGCCTTTGCTTGAGCAATGGCCGTTGGCTGCCTGTCACCGATGACGCATCGCGCCTGACACTTTCACTTTTGTATGATTTGCGAAGTACGCAGCCAGGGAGGCGGCAGGAATCGAACTCTCCTGACAATGGCCAACGGTTTAGCGGCTTGAGGGAAGGGTACATTCCAGTATCCGCCCTGCCTGTTTTATCTCTAACGAGTCAGTCTCAAAACACCTAGGCGTAATCAGTGCCGCGAGGGTCATCCTGTATCATATTCACTTCCAATCCACACTCTCCCCGGTCAACGGGAATACAATCATTTGAGTTTCATTCAGCACAGTAACTGTCCCGCTAAAGCAATATTTACTGCCGTCTTTCCATCCAAGCCGATATTGCAGGGCTCTTAGAAAAGCAATCCGGGCTATTTCACACTGCTTGTTTGTACCGTGCCAGTAAAAATACGGAATCTCGAATGCGTCCAAATCCTTCGAATTAGCGGGTGCTACGAAGAGTACTCGCTCTAAGTTATCATACTGAAAACTGAGATGTGTAGGATTCCCGAGCAATTTTATTGCGCCACGGTTTATAAAAATTTTTTTACATCTTAAGCATGCGCGCAAGTTCGGATTATTCGTCAATACCTTCATCCTCCATTCTCGGGCGTATACCACCGTAAGGCCGGTGCATCAGTTCTTCTGGTGTAGGTAACTTTGGCTCAATATATGCGCTGCGCCGCTCCCCTGTCTTGTTGTCGATTCTGACCAGCTCGCTAGATTCTTCGACCTTTCGCTTTGCCTCAAGCTCTTCAAGCGTATACCCGAACCGGCCTTTCCAGTCCGCTGGCATATTTATGATTGTCATCCGTTTCTTTTTATCATCGGCCTCTTCGAGTGTTTCTGTGAATACTTGTAAGCATTCGTCCAGATTGAATATGATTTTCTTTTTGCCAAAAAATTTTTGCTCAATTGCCAACGTCCGATATCTGGCCTGCGTATGCCACCCCATCATCTCGAAGATCATTTGACAAAAATGTCTGGCCAGACATTTTCGCGGAACATTCCGTCCATCTTTCCTGTTTGCGAATTTTAGTGAGAAGTTATCCCCTTGTTCACATGTCTCAACGACAACACGCTGGCCCGCCACGTCGACGTCCAACGACACAAATTGATCATCCGGAAAAATTCCCACGCATGTCATGTTGAATGTTATGCTTTCATACGAAAACGTTGCTTTTGCTTTATACGTCGGAGCGAGAAAGTCGCCGCGAACACGCTGCGACCTTTTTCTGCACTCAGCATAATCCTCTTCATCATGATAGCCGCCTCGGCTGAGCGTACCTGTTTCAGCGATTATTTCCTGTGTAGTACGCTCATCAGCTTCCATTTAGTATCAACTCCCGAATCATAGACTCTAAGGCCTCGCGAGTCTGCGGCTGAATATATGTGTCAAACCCATCGACTGTTGAAGCGGTTTCCCCCAGCCGCCAGTCATTAAGGCTACTGGCAAGTGCCCTGCGTGAGCGCAGCATAAAATCAATTATATCCGTACCCGCCGTATCAATCCAGTCGCCCGGGATTGCCCGGACATACCGGCCGGTCCCATTATCCTGGCGGAATCTGCACTCGCAGTCAGATAAATCGAACATCAGAACCCTTTCATCACCCCGGCGTAATACGCTCGCCGGAATTTTGCATTGCCACCTTTTCTGCCAATCCATCAAATCAAACAGAACACCGCTTAGCTCCCGTGACGGAATCGCCGTTGTACTCCAAGGGATGGCGTTTCTGTTTTTCTTGGATGTTTCCCGGACCGCAAGCAATTTTTCACGCGGGTTCAGCAGAATTTCCGCATACTTTTCATTGAGTCGTGAAACGCACATTGCATTGAACGCTATTTTGGTATTTGCTATACTCATTGTGGCGGTGTACCTATCGCAATACACCTCGCGGCAAATGCGGCGCAATCCCGGAATAACCGGCATTTCAGCTGAAAATTTGATCTCCGGTATACGCGCCATAACGTAGGCGGCGAGATAATGCTCCGCGCCGTACCCACCAAACGCGACGTTCATCGGGATGAAGCCCGCAAGCAGGCCGCGTCGAATTACCCGGATCTCGTATTGATTATTAAAGTATGGCGAGGTGTGATTTGCCCGCAGCATAAGCAATGCCCGTACATGTTCACCCAATGTCACAATCGGTTCGTGATGATCTGGGTCATGATAAATACGTTTCTGTCCGATATTCCTTCGCGTCTGATGTGTCAGAAATGTTACTGTGAAGCGTTTTTGCATGAGATACGCGCCGGTATACTTCTCGTTTCCAAGAATCCCGATAACGCTTCTGGGAAGCCAGGTCAGGTTGTTCTTGACAGTCGGCCTGTTCATCTTGGAAAGTACGTCCGCTATCTCCATTGGCGACATCCCCGCTAAAAACAAATCGTATATTAGCCGGACGGTTTTCGCCCCCTCCGGCTCAATTACCATCCTATACTTTTCAGCTTTTGTATACCCGAGTAGCGTGGGAACCGGAAAAGTGTAACGCCCATATAATTCCCTAAGTCCAAATTCTACTGAGCGCGATTTCAATTCGCTCTCAAGTTCCGCGCACATAGCAAGGACTGTGAGAAATATTTTGCTGCCTGTTTCAAGTGTGTTTAAATTGTTATTCTCGAAAAAAATCCCCACCGGCGGATCAAGAGCCGCAAGCTGCTGCGCGATATCAAGGCAGTCTCGTGTGTTCCGCGCAAGGCGAGAGACTTCCTTCACCACGATAAGGTCGATATTACCCGCCTTGCATTCCTCTATCAAGCGGAGCAACCCTTTACGATTATGCATACTTGTGCCCGATATTCCCTCGTCGGCAAAAATCCCGGCATACTCCCATAGAGGGTTTGAGGGTATCATTCTTTCATAATGCGCTCGCTGATTTTTTAGACTGTTTTCCTGGTCGAGGCTGTCCGTAGAAATTCGGATATACCCCGCGGCACGTAATTTCCTCACACGCCAGTCGATTACCTCGTACTTCGGGTTTGGTTCCGATGTGAAACACCGCTTTTGTTTATTGCCCTTCATAATTAACCTCCTATAGTGACCATTCCCAACCGTTTGGTTTCTTGATTGATTTAATGCCGAGTGTCCGTTTAGCCGCGTCTACTGTGCGCTTGCTAATTTCGCGCTCATGACAAACCTCATAAATCCGCGAACAAAAACAAGGTTCACCACAAGTCATGTCTTGAATGATCGTTTGCGCTTGAACGAGTTTTGTTTCCTCTACTGGTCTTTCACCATTGAGAATGTCCTCCATGCTGATATCGTATTGCCCTATCCATCGAAATCCATTAAGCCCATCCAACTCAAAGGCGATTGATGTACCTTCCGGGGCAAGGTTATTCTTTAGCTGCGCCATTACCCGAATGGATGGCTCGCCGCGAAGCCTTCCTACCAGCAGCACGCTCCGAGCGGTTGCCGTAATATCAATCGAGCCGAGACCACGATACAAGCCTTTCACACCTGCCGTTTTGTTCATATGACCGGTTATGACGACAGCGCAGTTTGTACGCTCGGCGATGCCGGCGAGCCTGTGCATCAGGGGACGGATGTTGTTTGCCCTGTGCAAGTCCGCGTCTTTCCCAATGAAGGCTTGCAGAGGGTCAAGCACCAGCATTTTGGCGCCGGTTTCCAAAATGGCGCGTTCAATCCGAACATCGTCAAGCGTAAGGGATACACGGGAGTCGTCGATAAACGCGATGCGTGAACAATCTGCTCCAGCTTCCGTCAGGCGCGGCTTTACGGTATCGGCGAGCCCATCTTCAGTGCTTTGGTAGATGACGCTCTGCACTGAGTTGGGGACCTCGCTGTCCGGCATGGAGTGCCCCAGTGACAGAAGTGCGGCGATGTTTAGCACAAACGTCGTTTTCCCTTCACCAGGATCGCCTTGAACGATGGTAATCCTTCCGTATGGGATATACGGATACCACAACCAGTCTACTTTTTTCGCGGTGATTGACGAGTAGTACCTGATATCTGTTTTCCCTTTACCTTCAATCATTGCCGCGAAAACACCCCGCAAGGATTTCTAACCAAAGTCTATCATTACGCTGATTGTTTGGCCACCAACTGACAGTCAAAATCTAGTGACTACAAATCAAAGTAAGAAGGAGCCGAGGTAATGAACCAAACAATCGCAACACTGGCACTGTTCATCGGGGCAAACGTCCGGCGAGAGCGAACGCGCCGAAACATCTCACAGGAGATACTTGCTGAAAAAATCGACAGAACCACGCAGTACATTAGCCTGCTCGAGAATGGATATCGTTGCGGAAGCATCGCCACATATCTTAGCATCGCAAATGAGTTTGATCTCCACCTATACGAACTGTTTATAAACACAAAAGAGGATACCAAACACCTGGACGATGAGCGCCGCATCCTCGAATTGTTTTGTGACACTTCCCCATTTGAACGGCGGGTGATGATTGCGATTCTCGCCGCCGCTAAGATCGCCCTACATTCAGATAATTAAAATGCAGGTCAAGGTTGCAAAGCCGTACACACTTTACAACCTTGCAACCTTGCAACCTTTGGTACAAAACCGCCTGACATATAGCTTCATGATACCATTCAAGGTTGCAAAGGAGCTTATCTGTTTTGCAACCTTGAAGCATGTAAGCTTCTGTGGGCTGACGATAAAAAATATTAAGAAACTTTCATCGCGGGGTATCCTGTTTCCCTTTCAAAGTATCCTTATATACGAGAGGAATTTTTTCAGAGCCGCTCATTCTTCACCCTTACTCTCAAACATCGTTTCATCTTTGAATTGAAACACGAGCCTGCCGTCCAGCATCACCGTCACTTTATCGATAGCCGCCATCCATAGCCTTTCGTCAAACTCGGTGAGAGCCCGTGGACTGGCGGCGATGTTGCGGAGGAAAGTTTCCAAGACACACGCCCTGCTGTTTCGTTTCCGCTTGACCTCCTCCAACTCGGCAATACGCTCGGACGCCACGCGATAGCGCTCCAGGTACTCACTATTCCTATCGGCCAAGACTCTCTGGTCGGCAGCGGTATGGGCGATCTCGTGGATAGTCTTACGAGAAAGGCTGTTGATCACCTCGATTTCACGCCGTAACACGGTGAGCTCCGCATCAATGGCCTTGCAGTCGGAGAGGACAGCCTTTGCGGCCTGACAATCGGCGATAAGCTCCTCCCTGTTGGCGGTTATACTATTCCATGCCGCGAGGAACCGCTCTTTGATCTCAGCCTCGGTAACATGGGGTGTTTTGCACCTATGATCGCCCTTATACTTATCGTTGCACCGCCAGATGACCTTTCGGTACTTGGTGTTGCTCCCCCAGACCTTCGAGCCATACCAACCACCGCACTCACCGCATACAATCTTCGCCGAGAAAGGGCTGCCACACCCGGCTGGCCGTCCCAACGCACTCCGCCGCTCCAGTTCCGCCTGCACCGCGTCGAATTCACCCGGCTCAATAATGTAAGGATGGCTGCTCTCCACATAAAACTGCGGGATCTCTCCTTTGTTAACTTTCATCTTCTTTGTAAGAAAATCCTCAGTATATTTCTTTTGCAACAAAGCATCGCCCTTATATTTCTCATTCGTCAATATAGATCGTACCGTGGAAACCTGCCATACTTTCTTGCCTGCCGGAGACGGGATACCCCGTTTCATAAGACGGCGGGCAATCGTGGAGGGTGTCATTCCTTCCATGAAAAGCGTGAAGATCAGGCGGACGATGGCGGCCTCTTCCTCCACGATCATGGGCAGGCCGTCTTCGCCCTTGTTATAGCCAAGGAACTGACCGTAGGGAAGGCTCACCTTGCCATCCGCCATCCGTTTCCTGTGCCCCCAGGCAACATTTTCGGATATGTTCCGGGATTCCTCCTGCGCCATGGAGGACATGATCGTTATGAGCAACTCACCTTTGCTGTCAAGGGTGTAAATGCCCTCTTTTTCAAAAAACACCTCCACACCCTTTTCCTTGAGTTTGCGTATGGCCGACAACGCGTCCACGGTATTGCGGGCGAACCTCGACACACTTTTTGTTATGATTATATCCAGTTTCCCGTCCAATGCGTCGGCGATCATTTCCTTGAATCCCTCGCGATGTTTGGTGTTGACCGCGCTGATTCCCTCGTCCGTGTAAACCTTGACAAATTCCCAATCGGGCCGGCTTTTGATGAGCTTGGTGTAGTAATCCACCTGAGCGCCATAGGATGTTTTCTGCTCCTCTTTATCTGTGCTGATCCTGGCATATCCCCCAGCCCGCCGCCTTATGAAAGGCGACGCGATCTGTGCCGACAAAACCGGTGCGGTAGCGGGTATCATTGTCACGTTAGGCATCTGTGCGCCCTCCCCTCGCTCTTTTTTTAGCTTCCGCCTTCATCTCATCCGTCCAGCTGTCGCTGCGGGAGCGGTGCTCCCATGTGACTGTCCGCTCTGTGCCGTTTCTACATGTGAACACCAATACGCCGTCATCTGGAACGTTAATGGCGGCAACCTTTGCCATGAAAATCTTAGCGCTATACTCGGTAAGCCCTAACACCCCGGCACACTTTCTTTTGAGGATATCCTCCGGTATCCGCTTCGCGCCGCATACGTCCTTACCCCGAAAGGCATAAGTCGGGCAGGCCCATGTTACTTTCGCATACTGGGTGCCACTTGCATTGACCTGCCTCCGGAACTTTGCGCCGCACCGGCCGCAACGTATCATGCCGGTAAATTCACTGACCTTGCGCGCGCCAAAATGATCCGCCCTTTCCGCGCGCCGTGCCCTTTCGGCCTGAACCGCCTCAAAGGTAGCGCGGTCGATCACCGCTTCATGTGATTGCGCGACATAGTATTTGGGCAGCTCACCCTTGTTTCGCTTTTGAAGTTTTGTTATATGATCAACGATATACTTTTTTTGCAAACACATGTCGCCGATAACTTTTTCATTGGACAAGAGTTCGCCAACCGTGCACTCTGTCCATTGGCTGCCGCTTTTGCCAGGCACCCCAAGCTGTATCAGCTTTTTTACGATAGCGTTCTTGCCCATGCCGCCGAGATAATCAGTGAAGATCATCCGGAGCACCTCGGCTTCTTTGGTGTTCACAACCAGTTTGCCATCTTTGTAGTCATAGCCATACATGCGGATGTTGCCGGAGTGCTTACCTTCGGCATAGTTTTTCCGGTTTCTCCATTTGCGGTTCTCACTGGCTGAAAGGCTTTCCTCCTGCGCGTAGCCCGCGAGAATAGCCAGCAGCAGCTCACCGTCCGCACTCAGGGTGCCGATGCCCTGCTCCTCGAACAACACGCCGATACCGAGAGTTTTGAGTTCTCTGACAGTCTCAAGGAGCGTCACGGTATTGCGGGCAAACCGGCTTACACTTTTGGTGACGATGAGGTCCACCTTCCCCGCGCGGCAACTGGCGAGGAGCCGCTGAAACTCGGGCCGGTTGTCTTTTGTGCCGGTCAGCGCTTCATCAGCAAAGACGCCAGCATACTCCCAATCAGGCCGTCTGTGGATCAGGTCTCTGTAATAGCTGACTTGGGCGGCTAAAGAGTGGATCATGGTCTCCTTCCCCAAGGAGACGCGGGCATAAGCAGCCGCCCTGGTACGTTTGGGGAGTGGCGCAATCGTAGGGGTTACACATCTAATAATTCTATCCATATAATCACCTCCTATGCCATGATTGCTCTGTTTTTCTGGCATTGCAAGCGAATCTCGCGAAAAATACTGCACGGAGATAATCCATATTTTATGGCCACTATTTCATCAATTAGTGCGTACTCGTCCTTGGAGATAAGGCCATCCGCGAGCCACTTTGAAAAGATAACCAAAGCTGCTTTGTAGTGAATCACTGCCGCTTGTTTTGTCATGGGCACACCTCCATAGCCCGGATTACGGTTGTTTTCGCCTTGGCGTAACAAGCGCGGGAGCAGTATTTCCGGCGATTGTTGCCGTAGCTATCAAAAGGAGAACCACATTGTGTGCAAGCAAAGTGATACACAGCTTTACGATTCAGGCTTTCGGGGTGTATCTTCCACCACGACAGGCGGCACCTATCCGAACAAAAGCGCCGGGTTTTTTGATTCGACTCCCGCATGAGCTTACCGCATTGGGCACAAGGGGCTGCCCCTATGTTGATATGGCCATCCGTGCTCATGGTGCCCAGAGCGTTCCTACGTCCAAAGGACTTCACAGTGTTTTCAGACAAACCAAGAGCCGCGGCGATTTGGGTATAACGCTCGCCACTGGCGTGCCGTTGGATGATCCGTTCTTTTTGTGCGTTAGTCATGGCCCGCCTCCTGAATATATCAAAAAATGCAGTAGTTTAAGTTTCCAAATGAAGAAATCCCGTGGACGGAATAACCGGCCCACGAGATTTCACTTAGGGCTGACCGGTTCAATGATGATTGTTATTTCATAGGTATTTTGAGCTTTTGCCCGGCGTAGATAGTATCCGATATCAATGCGTTCAGCTTCTTAATCTCGACGCAGCGGACACCGCTGCCAAGCTTTTCTGCCGCGATCTTCCATAGGGAATCGCCCTTAGCCACCGTATAGACCTCATGATCAGGAGCCTCTGGATTGACCGGCGTGCGAGTGGGAGCCTTGGATTCCGGCATAGGCTCTGGAGGCGCCGGTATGCCAGTATCCATGCGTCTTTTAACGGCAGCGCGGAAACCTTCCATGCTCTCCCCAAACTTTTTAAACCAGTGTCCAGGATCAGCATGATTGCTGGCGATCCCGCGCAGATAAGCTTCGTAGTGCCCGAGCAGAACACCGTCCCGCATGGGGTTGAGGCCGAACATCGCGCAGAGGTAGACGCAGAGCCCCACTGCTTCATTGAACACACTTTGGAAATAGGCGGCGTTGGTCAGCCCGTCCTCGCAAATTTCGAAGCCAATCAAGGTGTCATTCCCGTTACCCTTTGGGCCGGAGCCGCTGTGCCAACCGCGCATATTCCAGGGAAGCGTCTGATAGGTGGCAACGGAACCATCCTCAAGTTTGCCAATGAATGCATGCACACAGACTTGGCGGTCCATCGGACGGTTCCAGTGATTCACATATACGTTCTTCCCCAGCAGCCCGTCATCCGGCCCCACATAGCGCTTCAAAAACGGGTTGTTTGCTCCCGTGCTATGCACAAGGATTCCTTTGGGTATGATCGTCCTGCCCGCCTTGTAGCAGTCGTTATTCACAAAAATGAGCTTGTGAAGGTTTATCCGTTGCCTTTTCGACTGCTCTTCTTCGCTGAAGCCATCAAATTCCCCCATGCTATCAAAAAGCGTGAGCCCGTAAGCCTCAATGAGACTGATAAGTTTTGTGGCATAGCCAGGGTCGGTGGCGTACCCCGCTTTGTGAATGGCTCCGCATGCCTTTTCGTAATCCCGCTCTCCGATGACTGCCGCATACCTTGTGCTGCCTGTGAGAAACGCCGAATGGTCAGCGGCCGAATGCTCCCAGCTGTCGTAAGCGCGGAACAGCGCGGTCACCGTGGTAAAGTTCACACCGTCATAACACTCCTTTGTAGAGGAACTGTACACGCGCCCGCTCCAGTGGGAATCCGCTTTGATACCGAACAGCGCGTTTGCTTTCACTGTAAGCGCGGACATCCCCCAGCCACTCTCCAATATGGCCTGCGCCAGGGTGAGGGAAGCGAGGACGCCGCTTCGCTTCATGTCCGCCGCGGCGAGCGCCCCCACGCGGGCGATAAAGTCTTGTTGAGCCTGTGTAGCTGACATCGTCTATTCCTCCCCGCCAGGCGGCTTACGCTCGTGCAGTTGCGCCAGTATATCCTTCAATTTGTTTGGGACAGGCAGGCCGAGCCGTGCCGTGTTCTCCAGCAGGGACAAGCCTTCATTGGCAATATAAAAGAACACAACCGCCGTGCGGATGACGAATCCGCCACCATCCGCTACGTTACCGAGGATTTTGGTGTCAATGATATGTCCAACTGCCACCATAGCGAAAATGAGGATTTTCTTGAAAATACCTCGAAAACCCACTTCGCTGGAGAGCTTTTTGTCCATCGCCGCGCACATAAAGCCGGTGATGTAGTCGATCACCACAAAGGCAATCAGCGCATACAGGAAGCCGTCCAAGCCTCCGAGAATCCAGCCCAGCCAGCCGCCGATAGCGGCAAAGGTGATTTGAATCCAGTTCCAGATTTCCTTCACGTTCACTTACCTCCAGATTTTATTGAATGAACAGTAGACCAATGAACAATAGGAGAGCGCCAGAGGCGGGAAATAGAAATGTCCGCTTATGCGGACACCATAATTGTTCCATGTTCATTGTTCACTGTTTCCGTCTCCAGCCGTAACCCCCCGGCGCCCAGACATTGCCATCCAGGTCAGATACCCAAACCTTTCCGGTGTGCGACACCGTATCACCTTTGGCGTAAGCGCCGGCAGCGCCAAGCGGCTGCATCCACAGCGGAATACCACCTTCCGCGAACCCGATCCTCTTATACAGCGCTGGCATATCGCCGGGCAGCCAGTTCTCCGCGCTGGGGTGCGCTTGCAGAACGGAATAGAGAACCGTATCCCCGTTTCCGTCCTCGCCATGCTTGAGAATGCGGCCCGGCGCGTACTCCATGCCCGGCGACCACGGCTCGTACAGATCGGGGATCGCCAGCGATTCGGCTTCCTTAAGTGGCGCGGCTTGTACCAGCAGTTCAATGGCGCGCCGAAGCTGGAGCGCCACGGCCATGCGTTTGTCACCCATCGGTGTTCACCCCCAATATCGTGTCGATAAGCTCCAGCAAATCTGTATCAAAAACGACAGCGGTCTTGCACCCAGGCGAAACGACCGGCATCTCAACGGGCGGAGGAGGCTTGGCGGTTTTTTCCGGCACGGCGTGCAGAATTTCAAACGGTTCACTTGCCATGCCTGTGGGTTCATAGACGGTTTTATCCTCAAGCATCGCGGCTCACCTCCTTGGGCGCTTCATGTGCCGTGCCTGTTTCCGACAATATGGCCGCCTCAAACGCGTCGCAAAGCGCGTCATATAACGCCGCGTTCTCGCCGTCCAGGTCCTCATTGTAGTCGTCCAGTATTTGCCGCATGAGGGTGAGATGCGCCGTATAGGTTCCCCCTTCAATTTCAGCCACCTCACAGAACAGCTTTTCACGTTCCCTGAGATACTCTTTCGCGGAATTCTCTTTCAAGCGGAAGCTGGCGCCACTGGGACTCCCAGCGCCATCAGAGCGCCCGGCATCCTCAATGGCTTTGGGGTTACCATCGTTGTCCAGCACGGCATATTCCTTGAGCAATTCCAACTCGCTCCCGTGCAGGGAGGCGTATGCCTCCATGGCAAGGGCGAGAAATTTTGAGCGCGCCCGGCTGCGCTCTCCTTTGAGCTTCATCCCCTGCAAAAAGGGAATGAGCGGTACAAGGTGTTTGTTTTGCAACCTGATTCTCATACTGTCCCTCCAATTTTTGTGAATTGAGCGCTGCTAATGGAGAAGGAAGATACCATAGAAAAAAGCTGCCAAAAGCAGCCCCGTAATTCTCAATTCTCCATTGCTATTTCTTAATAGTAAAGCGACGTGCTCATGGCCGAAAGCCCTGTGTTGTTGTAGTACATCCAAGAGTAACTGCCGTTGCCGTTATATTGCATCGAATATACCCAGCCGTTGTTGAGCAGGCTGATGAGCGAATTGACGCGGCTGATCAGGTCAGCAATGCGGGTGACAATACTGGTACAGCTGTAATAGGTTCTATCGGTGATAAAATACAGATGATAATCACCGAAGGAGACCCCCGCACAATTGCTCAAACCGCTCCACGTCGGATAGGTGCCCACACCGGACAAAGTGTTATCACCCAGATAAATCCCACGCCCGCCCGAGGTATAAAAATTGTAACCGTTGGTGCGCAGGGATGTTCCCAGATGAATGCCCGCCCCGTTGCAAACCACGCCTTTGGGATCAAAGGTTAAATACGAGGTATAGGCCCCTGTTGTCCCCGTTCGATAGGCCCAGCCCAGATAATCGCCTTCGCCGCTCAGGTTAACGGAAATACCGCGGCAAGCACTGCTTGTGGGGAAGGGAGATTCGCCCATGTTTCCAATAAACCGTGAGCCGTAGTAGAAGTTCATCCCCGCCGAGTTGAGCTGCCCTTCCAGCGTGGCGCCGTTATACCAGCTAATATCAGTCGGCGTGATCCGGATAGAATTTGTCCATCCGGCTAATCCCACCTGTATGGTGTTCGCCGCCAGCTTATCGGCGGTGATAGAATTGGCGGCAATCCTTGCCGCCGCCAGGGTCCCTGTGGTGATCTTAGCCGCGTCGACCGCGGCAATCTTGGCGGATTGGATGGTTGCGTCGGCGATCATAGCGTTGGTGATGAACCCATTGGCAACGGTCAACTTGGCCGAGGTGATGGAGCCCGCCGCGATACGGTCCGCCGAAAGCGTGCCGGTGTCGATTTTTCCGGCGTCAAGGCTGGCGATTTTGGCGTTGGTAATGGCGGCATCGGCGATCTGGGCCGTGCCCACGGCCAGGCTGCCGATTTTGGCGTTGGTGATAGCGGCGTTCGCGATCTTGGCTGTGGAAACCGCGAGGTCAGCGATCTTCGCCGTGGTAACGGCAAGGTCGGCGATCATGGCGGTTTTGATTACGGCGTTGTCAATGGTGGTCGTGCCAGTAATACAGATTTTGTTTCCGGCGATCAGAATTCCCTCGGTGGAGATGTTGATCTGGTTGATCACGTCATTTCTGGAAACGCGCAGGTTGATCAAATCCCGCTGCATGAGCAGCGCCGAATAGATGGTTTCGCCCTTTGCGTAATCATACCGGGCAGCGCCTGGGTAAACGTTGCCGGTATAAGCGTCTGGGGCGGCAGTGGACGATACCCTCACCCGCATTTTGACGGTGTTGGCCGGGACGGTGACCGCGCTTACGGTACCGGTGCTGGAAAGCTGATACAGCAAGCCTGCTGAAAGATTGAACGTGAAGGGCGACAGTGCGGCATTGTAAATACCCGTATAGCTTCCATTCCTAACGGAAAAGAACGCGATATGCAGATTGCCGCTGCCCGTGATGCCCATGCGCTGCGCGTCGGTCAAATTCCATGTGTGCAGCGTGTTAGCCGCCGCTGTCACCGTTCCGATTTGCACCCATGCGCCGTTGGTATACAGCAGGACGATATTGTCCGAGGTATCCCTCCTTCCGTTCCACTGAATGGCGCTGGGCACGAGGTTCCCTGCCAGCGGGATGCGGTAGATGATGAGACAATCACCGCCTGAGACACAAGGGTTGGCAGTCACCGAACCGGTAATGCTCATGCCCTCCGCGGCTTTGCCGTTCAAATACGTGATAACGCTGACGGTGGTATAGGTTCCGGCGGTGATCGTCTCAACGTACTGTGTAATGTCAGAGGGGACAAGGCCTGCGTATGCTGCCGTCTGGCCGAAATAGTGGTAATACATAGTGATAGCCGCGCCGGCGAGGGTTTGGGCGATATACCGCTCGCTGGGCTCCACATCAATGTAGCCGCTTCGCAGGTAGGAGGTTGAGACCGCGTCCAGCCCATTGGTGCCATTGAGCGTCCCGCGCTCCCATTGGTTGATTATATACCGCGTCCCCACCAGCCCTTTGGTCTCGGACACGGTGACGAGCAGGGTGTCAGTGGTGGCCTGCAGTTTTACCATGCTGGTAATGGTATCGAGTTCCACATACCCTCCCGACGTTTCGGTTTGCAGCAGATAGCAATTGACTGTTGCAGGGGCAGCTGTGGTCGTGAGCCGTACACGCAGGTAGCGGGCGTTTGCCGGAGCCGTGAAAGGTGTGGCGGAGTTTCCAGACGTCGTATACGAGAGGAAAGTTTTATCCTCCCGATAATAGAACAGGTAGGCGGTGCTATACACGCTGTATGCGCTGGTGCCCTCATAGGTTTGAAGCAGGTACTTTTTGCCTGTGATTACGTCGAACCAGTCGCTGCGGACATAGCTGGCGCTGGCCAATTCCGCGCCGGTAGAAGTAGAAAGTGTCCCTTGCTGCCATGCTGCCTGAATGATGTTTACCCCGGCGAGGTCGTTGATTGCTTTGGTCTGTTTGGACAGCGACAGCTTGAAGGAATCGGCGTTTTGCACGATGGCCGATTCCGCCGCTGTCAACCGGCCGGTTACCGTATCCACCGTGGTCTGGTTGGCTTTGCTGGCAATCTGCCCGGCCTGCACCGTCAAGGAAGCTTCGGCGGTAGACACCCGCGTGGCAAGGCTCGTGATGTTGCCCGCGTTCATGGAAATGGAGGTAGTGTGCTGGCTTACCGTAGTGGAAAGCGTCTGTGCGGAGGTTTTCGCTTCCAATGCCGTCACGAGGGAATTGTTCAGAGCGTCAGCGAGGACGGGCGTGGAATAGGTCGTGGTGCCGTTGCTGTAGACAGCCGCCACCCGTGTCCAGTAGTATTTGCCGTTTGACCATGTGAGCACGGTATCGGTCCAACTTCCGCCTGTTTGAGCAGCGTTAGAGGCGGAAAGGTAATATTGCTCACGCACCATTGTGATGGTGGGTGCGGAGGTACCGGCTGCTCCGGCTGGGCCTGGAGCCCCGGTGGCGCCTGTCGCCCCGGTAGCGCCTGTAGATCCGGTTTCGCCATGCCGGGCAATGCTGTAACTCACAACAGTGCTGTCATCCTGCAAGGTGATGATCGTGCGCGTCCACAGAAATTGCCCGGCGCTGGTCGCGGGAATTGCAGCCTGCCAGCCGCTGGTTGGCGCCGTGACGCCGCTGACGGCAGCCGCGTACGTGACAGCCGTAGATTTAACGGATTTGTTATAGGCCTTCTGTGCTGTAGCGCTGGCTTGCGCGGCTTGGGACGTGGCGTCGGACACATTGTTCAGGGCGGATACCGCGCTGCCAAAGGCTTCATTGGCCTTTGCCAGCGCATCCCGCACGTTGGTTTCCGCTTGCCGTACCGCGTTTGAGGCAGCTTGCCCCGCCGCAAATGCCTCCTCCCCGACAGCTTTGGCTTCTGCGGCGG
>JGI20171J29575_12612487_pt1 | contig 17042 bp, 9 predicted proteins | sample TergutNc150P4_FD_29575 | JGI IMG/M metagenome (IMG submission 29575)
CTTTATGAATCCCTTACCTGGTTTGTCACACCCTTATACTCACAGAATATTAGTTTTGATTCTGATGTGTTCTCATTCACGAACACCGCAAGCAATTTTTCTGACGACGGTGACGGAAACGGTTTGAATGACTATGAAATGTCTAAAAGAGCATTGGAAATACTGCTTCAAGGGCTTTCGCCCGCCGAACGGCAGCGTGTGCTGAATGAAAAATCATCTGATTGGGGAGGTTCATCATTTGGGATGGCGGCTGTTATCGCACTTGTGAAAAGCGGCGCTATTGAACCTTCGTATTTCCAAATCTCCGCAAACAAGATCAGCGATATGTATTCACCGCGCAAGAATCTGGCTGTAGAAAGTTTGGTCAACTACTATCAATTAATGAGTGTGACAAACAGAACCCGCGGCGCGATGTTTAAGTATACCGGTCTGTCAGCGGAAACACGCAATAAAAATCTTATTGACGCTGTGCGTTCGAGCGCGTATCCGGTCGTAGTAAATTTAACTTATACTCAAAGCGGCAAGAGCGCTTCACATTCGCTGGCGGCTTATAAAGTCATTGAAGACGACTACAGGTATTACATTTATACGGCAGATCCAAACGATTTGACAAAACCGCTGATTTTGGAAATCTCTCTCAATTACTCAACCGCGTCATTTGCGGACAACTCAAAATATAACTCAAATTTAGCGGTCCGCGGTGCTTTGCGGGTGGAGGATAACGACTACGACTACAAAAATCTTCAGAAAGGGCTCAGCGGTTACACAGAGGCAATCAGCGGCAATCAAGTGCGGACAGTAATTGAAACGAATTATCAAAGCTTCATTGTTAAAAAGTGTAATGCCACAGGAAGCGTTGTTTCTTCAGCTCAAGTTGTAAACGGAGTTAAAACAGCGGGAAGCCTGAACATTTACGGCGGCGTTGTAAGCGAGACAGGCGCTGAATATCACGGATTATGGTACGCTGAGGATTTGGGGAAAATAGAGTATTATATCATAACCCCGTTTGAGTCACTAAGCGGAAAATACAAGACTATGTTAATGAATTCTGATAATACGAACGGTTATCTGAATTTGGTAACAGCTTCCGCAAGCGGCGAAATTCACTTTTATGGCAATGGGGTTGTCGCAACAGATTTTGAAAATTCGGCATTACATACAATAGAAGTTACACAGAACAATTTCGCCGAGAAATGGTATACAGCAGGTGTCAGTGGCAAAACTACTTCACTTCAAGTTATTCCAAGTACCAAAACGCTGAGCTTCACTTGTATTGGCAGTAGTTCCTTTGATGTTACGGCAAGCAATGACTTCATAAAAAAATCAGTCTCTTTAACCGTAAAATCAATTGCACAATATACCATGACCACTGCTCATGCTTTCGGAAACATAAACGGCATATTAAACAGTAACGATTTCAACATAGAGATCAAAGAAGGCAAAACGGTACATGCAGCTACTCAGTCATACGGCATTGCCGTTGACACCTTGGAGCGAGCAGCTTATATTGGTGAGACAGTTATACCTTCAAAGATCATAGTTTCATATAATGACGAGACGCTTGTTTATGGATCCGACTACACAATAGCGTTTAATGAAAACATTAAAATTGGAAAAGGCACGGTTATTATCTGTGGAACCGGGAAATATTCCGGAATTGTTTCCTCGGAGTTTGATATAGTGGCGCCAAAGGCCGGAGATTTTAACGCGGACTTGAGCGTTGATATGTTTGACGTTATTTATTACAAGGACGCGAAGAAAGGAAATGAAAAATTCTATAATAACAGCGAGTACACCGATACAAACGGTGATAAAAAAATTAACGGTTTAGATCTGATTCATTTAAAAAGAAAGGTAGGGTAACTTATAATGGAAATACAAAAACCAATTACAAGAGGAAAAACCAGCATAAAAAGAGTATTGTCGCTGCTGCTTTCGCTCACTATTGCAATGTCGCTGGTTCTTTCGAGCGGGCTCAGTCAGTTTACAGTACTTGCGGCAAACGGAGATCCTCCGAAACAATTTACGCAATCAATATCAATTTCCGGGAAAACGGTCACTCTAAGTATGGAATATAAAATCAACGGCGAATATAACGTTGATCAAATTTGGTGGTGGTTCGTTAGCGAAGACGCAAGCTTCTATGTCAAGGTGTTCCCCACATCCCCCTCGCCAGCATCTACATCCTGCGCCTTGGTAGATGTAATAACCAAAAGAATTCTGGGAACCGACAAAGTAGTTACCGAAGGCTGGGTAACGGAAAAAGAGTATGCTCAAAACTTTGAATATTTCTTTGACAGCGCGTTCCGGGCATATACTAAATACACAGTTAAATTCGATTTGCCGGCGGATCTTCCGGGCGGCAGATTTAAAGCTCGGGCCTGCGCAATCAACAGAAACGGTGACGGTACTATAGACATAGCAAATAACGACGCGGAAATGTGGTCTAAGGCAAATGCCGGTATAACAAACGCAACCTATATAGCCGATATATCAGCTGCTGCTGTTATAATTAACCCGACTTCCTTTGCTTATAACGGAATCAGTCAATCTCCGTCAGTTTCCGTCAAATATGGAAACAAGGTATTGACGGAAGGCATTGACTACGACGTCACACGCCCCAGCGATTCAATAAATTCAGGAGAAAAAACTATCACCATTACCGGAAAAGGCTATTATACGGGAACTATTAAAAAAACATACAACATAAGCAAGGCTAACATAGCGGACGCGGTTGTGACTGGCATTTCGGGATCAGGCTATCCTTACACAGGCAGTACAATAGAACCTACATTAACGGTAAAATACGGAAATATTACTTTGAAGCAGGGAACAGATTACACTGTAACATATGCAAACAACATCAACGCGGGTACGTCGAGCTATACTATAACGGGCACAGGGCAAAACTTTTCCGGGACAAAACAGGGCAGCTTTGTTATAACGTCTTACACCATTAAAGCCGGTGATATAAGCGAAATTCCTGACCAAACGTATACAGTCAGTCAGATTAAACCTCCGGCCGAAGTTAAGGCATACGGTAAACCCTTAACCGAAGGTACCGATTATACATTATCGTATGGCGCAAATATCAATGTCGGAACCGGGACAGTTACGGTACACGGCATGAACAACTTTGCGGCGGCACCTGTTTCAAAAACTTTTAAGATTGCGCGCGCGCCTATCGACATCGTGAAGATCAGTTCGTTTAATGATGTAATATATAGCGGAAGTCAATTTACACCACTGGTAACTGCAGAATATTACGGCAAACCCTTGACGCTAAATCAGGATTACACTGTAGATTACAAAGATAACATAAATGTTGGGACGGCCAAAGTTTTAATTACAGGAATCAATAACTATTCCGGTACAAGAACAGAAGCTTTCAAAATTCTTGCCGTGAGTGACACTGTTGTTACGTTAACACCCGATAAGTCTTATTATACAGGCAGTTCAATAACCCCCACTGTATCTGTAAGAACTAACACGACCGCTCTAATTCCCGGAACAGATTATAATGTTTCTTACAGCAATAACACTAACGCGGGTACAGCAACGGTCACGGTCAATATTACGAATGTAAATTATGGCGGACCTAAGACAATTACAAAAAACTTTACGATTTTGCCCGCGAATATCAGTGAAGCTGCCGCATTGGTTGGAAACGGTACAGATTATAAGTATACCGGTGAACCTGTCAGGCCTGCTTTAACAGTGACCTTCAACGGAAAAACGCTTACAAGTCCCACAGCTTATGAGGCTGTGTACACTAACAATACAAACGCGGGCACAGCTACAATAACCGTTAAAGGAAGCGGAAATTTTACAGGCGAAATTACGAAACAGTTTAGTATTTTTCCGGTTGATATTGCCGATGAAAACGCTGATGTTGAGGTAATTGGAGATTTCCCATATGACGGGGAATATCATAGCCCGTCAGTAAAAAAAGTATCTGTCGGCGTGAAACAGCTGCGTCAGTCAGACTATTCAATTGTTTCTGAAGCGCAAATTAAGGCAGGAACATATTCATGCAGCGTTAAAGGCTGCGGAAATTATACAGGGACAATTCAAATCAAGAATTGCTGGCGGATACGCCCAAATACAGCTTTAGACCTAACGCTGGATAAGTATGAATTTGATTATGACGGTATGCCAAAATCGCCACAGTATACTGTTAAATGCGGGACCAAGATTCTCGCGGAAAATACCGATTATTCGGTTGTTTCGAATGGGTCCAATACAAAAGCCGGGACATATGATTTTAAGATAGAAGGTATTGTAAACTATGGAGGCGTAAAAACCGTCACCTATACAATCAACCCAAGCCAGTCATTTTACATTCGTATTGAGAATAGTTCGTTTGAGTATGACGGCAACTCAAAGTCTCCGGTAATTAAATTGTTAAGCGGAAATACCGTACTGCAAGAAGGAGTTGATTATGAGCTTTCAGGGGAACAGAGCGCTTCATCAACAGGCGAACACATTGTGACTGCATCAGGGAAGGGCAATTACGCTGGGAAAAAATACGCGTCTTGGTTTATCTTAAAATCGGATCCCAAAAAGTTCATTATTGGTGTTGATACTTTCAATTTTTTAAATACCGGATATGATTTTTATAAAGATTGGGATGAGAACGGTTATTTTAATTACGAGATTAAAGATGATTACTACAAGGCCTTAACATATCGTTTGGTTCCTGCTGAAGAGGGACCAGTGTTTGAGGAGCGCTTTAAGGAATGGCACGGTTCATGTTTTGGACTGGCAGTTCTGACCTCATTACAAAAAGCCGGGAAAATTGATTTGGATTATTATCAGCCGGGTGCATCTCAAATACACCACATGGATCCTCCAAATAAGAGCTTTGTAACCGCAAGTTTAATTAACTACTATCAACTATTACAGCATATACCTTCCATTAAAGGAAAATTATTAGAAGCTAGCGGAAAATCCGCAGTATCGCTGAACAAATCGCTTATTGACAGTGTTAATTCAAGCGCATTCCCGGTTGTCGCGACATTTACTTTTGAGGCTGCTTCAGGACCTGGGGGACACGCGATAACCGCTTACAAAACAGAAATATCTTCCGATGGCAGCCACTTGGTATATTTTTCTGACAGCAATAATAATGCCGAGGATACTATACTTGAAATATCGAAAGAGTATGACACGGCAAAATTTATACAGGGAACCGACAAGCCGAAGATCAACGAGGAATGCCGCATTATAAAAGGATCGGAAAATATCTGGTACAACAATAAACTGAAGCTTGGAACTTCGTTTAAGATAGATGAACCTGAGAGTATCTTAGCCGCAAGGACACATGACAAAATGGAAAAAGAGCTTCAGGATAGCAATCAGCCGGATTGGCTTTTCACAACAACACTTCCGGAAAGCTATATTGAGGTAAATTACCCTGACTTTTATATTGCCAAATTCAAAAACGGAATATTTATTAACGGTGCGCAAGCGGAGGTTTTGGGAGGAAAAGTTGTCGCTTCAAGTTCTGAAATAGGTATAAAAGACGGAATAGCAAGAAACGAAACCAAGCAAGAGACAGAACTGCTGTTTAAAGTAAACAATTTGCAAAAAGGCGAGTATTATATTATTTATCCGAACGCAGACACCGGGTACTGTAAGCAAAGCAGTGGATACGTTACAAAGTTTACTTATACAGATACAAAAGATGGGTTCTATGCGTCTATTGAATCTCAAGACCGCGGCCAGTATTATTTATACGCGGACGGGACTGTCGCTACAGACTTCAATAACAGAGATACACAGCAAACTTTGACCGTTGCATCGAATTCCACAAATAATATGTGGTTTAACACAAGTATATCCACATCAAGCAGTTCAATTAGAACTATGACCGCAGGCAGTAACTTTGCTTTTAGCTCCGCAAGCTCCGCAGATGTAATATGCCGCGCAAATAATGAGGTGAAAACTGAAGAATTATCAGTAAATATTCAAGGAAACCGTACATATATGATAACACCTAACGATTCTGTAGAACAAACCCCGAACAACTTTGGAATTTCTTTGATTGATTCAGGCACAAAAAAATCTTTGGGATCATCTCTTGCTGATGTAAAACCGCTGGGTGATACTAATGGTGATTATAAGGTAGATTTACGCGATGTTATTGCTCTCAAAGAAACACTGAAAAACAATACCAAGAGCGTATCGCTAAAAGAATACAATCCAGCGAAAGTATCTTCAAAAGGGTTTGACGGTGTTGTTAATGCATTGGATCTTGTTTATTTGAAACGCATGTTAAATAACGCGGCATAACCTTGCAGAAAAGGATAATAATCAAAAAATTATAGGAGGAATTAATAATGAATATTCATATCAAAAAATCCACCGCGCTATGTTTGATAACGGCGCTTATATTCTCGTTATGCACGTCTGCTGTTAATGTATTTGCCTCGTCCGGTTCTGATTTCAAGTATGAGGTTTTCGGTGACGGATATATAAGGATTACCGATTATACAGGATCTGACAGCGCTATCGGAATTCCGTCAGAAATCAATGGCAGAACTGTTACCGGTATTGCAAAAGCGGCTTTCAGTAAAAAAACCGCTGTCACAAGCATCACTATCCCAAGCTCAGTAAGTGAAATCGGAGACAATGCTTTTACCGGATGCTCCGGCTTAACCTCTATTCTTGTAAATTCCGGCAGCTTGTACTTCTCCGCGTCAAACGGTGTTCTATTTAATAAAGATAAAACTGTTCTTATTGCGTACCCAAACGGAAAAGCCGGTACATATAGTATACCAAACACTGTTACAAGCATCGGTTATTCGGCGTTTGATTCTTGTAAAAAGCTGACCGGGATTACAATACCTGACAGCGTTACAAGTATTGATGTCACAGCATTTTACGGCTGCGTGAAGCTGGCCAAATTAAAAATCCCCGCATCTGTTGATTTTGATTCCGAGGCCGCTTTCGCGGACTGTACGGAACTCACATCTGTAAAGATTGATGAAGGTGTTTCAAAAATAGGTGAAGCGGTTTTTTTGGGCTGTTCAAATCTTTCCGATGTTAATATACCAAGGTCAGCAAATTTAATTGAAGATTACGCATTTTCTGACTGTATATCATTAGAATCAATCGCAATTCCTAAAACTGTCACTAAAATCGGAGATTATGCGTTCGGTTTTGATTTAAGCGGAGCGGCCAGGAAACCGGTAGCCAATTTTATTGTTTACGGATTTAACAACAGTACCGCACATAATTATGCAACCGCAAATGAATTGAATTTTATAAGACTTACTCTGGGAGATGTGACAAGAGATGAAGATATTAATATTTTTGATATAATGGCAGTCCGCAACTATATCTTTGGTAAAAGAAATTTAACCCAAAGCGAGTTATTAACCGCTGACGCAACCGAAGACGGCGAAATTAATATCTTTGATATAATGTCAATCCGTAACCATATTTTTGGTTCAAAATTGTTAGTGACTTAAGGATTGATAACAGCTATAAAAAAACAAGTTCATGTTCCAGGGGATAACAAAAGTAGGGGCGCATATTATGCGCCCGCAGGTGGATACTATCCGTCCCTACGTAATCCATATCAACAAAAACATACCTTTTTTGAAACACACTGAAATTTGTGCGGCTTGTTTATAAGAGAAATGCGTGCACCTCAGGTGCTTTGGAATAACATTTTGGAGAAACGTATGAAAAATTTTATTTTAAGCATAGTGCTGTTATTGCTGATACCGGCTGCGATGCCGGTACCAGCATCGGCTGAATCGGGAAAACTCAATGTGAAGATGAGCGTGTCTGCCGCGGTTGTAAAAGCGGGTCAGACAGTGGACGTGAAAATCTCCCTGCAAAACTACAACGACAAATCAATTCCTAACATCGGTGGAATTCAAATTGATGTTCCGGTCGATACGAAGTATTTTGAATATGTAGACAAGTCCGGTAAGACACTGCTGATAACAGAAGAAGGAGATTTTATCAGCGCGGCTTATATTCCCTCAAAGAAACAATACACGTTTATGTACGCTTATATGAACGCGGAAGAAACGCCGCTTTCCAAAACAAACAGCGATATATTCAGCTTTCAGGTAAAACTGAAAAAGAATATTCCCTCAGGGCAAATTTTTGAACTCACTTGCACCTCAATCATCGCAGGCGCCGATTCGCTGTCAACGCCCATAGATACGAAAGTGGAGTTTGTCCAGATATCTTCATCCGCCGAAGTTATTTCTCAAAATAACAAAGATAGAGCTGCCGCAGATTCAAATGGTACTCCGGCCACTGCAGCTGATACGGATAAATCTACAGAGAAAACGAACCCAAAAGATAAGAATGAACTTTTCTCCGCCGCAAGCGGCGAAACATTAAACAGGGAATTCATTGAAGTGTCTATTACACCAAATGACAATACCCCTTGGGATAAAGTTATAATCGGCAATACGGACGATAAGAACATCACAACAGCGCAAACTGATGAAGGGCTGATAATCCTTGGAGATGATTTGTCGTATACAACAGCAAAAATCATAAAAGGAGATAAAGAATCCGCCGTTGACATTGGTAAGCTTGAAATTAATAAAAATAGCGCTGACGAGAACTCAAAAACTCCAACTTCTAATGAGCCCCCGGCGCGCGGATTGGGCGGTGCGTCACGCGCCAAAAATGAAATCCTTATTAAAGAGGAAGACGGTGAAGTAAAGGCTTTCATCGACAGCAACGGTGACGGTGCGTTTGACACCGTAATCTCCGCTAATCCTTATGTGGATTTGCCAAAATCCAAGCTTCCTCTTATCTTCGGTATCGCAAGTCCTGTTGGGTTAATTGCCCTCACTGCCGCATGGTGGCAGTGGTCCAGGAAAAAGAAGTCTAAGAAAAAAGAAGAATAAGACCGTCTCACCACGCGTTTTTTGTGCAAACTGACAAACAAATCTGCATCGCGCTGGTGCGGCAAGCGGTTTTTGGAGGTATCCATAAATCAGCCTTTCTGCAAAGATAACTCCTCCATAACTTCCGTTTTATCTTTTTTAACTGTATGCAAAAATTTCATACCCTTCCTATACCGGCAAATGGAGATATACGGGCACCAATTACAGCCGTTGCAAATGCCCTTTACAGGTGTATTGTCAATATTGCCTGATAAAAGTGATTGTGCCATTTCACAAATCAACGTATCAATTTTCTTAAAAATAGCGCCCATCTCTTCTAGTGTTACCAAATGATTAAATCCTTTATTAACTTCGCCTTCTTTAAGAATTACCGGAATATATGTACCCGCTCCAGAAGAATCCATACCCTTGATAACATCCATATCCTGCAAAATCAGGCCGCTCATTCTGCTTTCTTTTTGAATGTTTTCCAAAATTTTTTCAGGTGTATCACCTATCTTTACAAAAACAGCAGAAACTGTTGACGGCATATACAATACACCTGCCGGTACAGTATTTTCACCATACCTTCTTACATTTGACCGGTTAATGGCATTTAAATAAATAAACATCTGAAGGTTAAGTCCATATAGAATTTCATATAAATTAAAATCTTTACTGCCAGTTTTATAATCTACTACACGAATATAGCTAACACCGTCTTTTTTCATAACATCTACCCTGTCCGCTTTTCCCACAACAAGCACTTTATGTTCAGGTGAAACCGGAACCGTATATGACGGTATATCCTCCCCTATTTTTAACTCAAAATCCACAGGTATAAAAGATGTTTGCTCCATCTCTTCAAGAATACGTACAAGCAGCTGATACAGTGTTTTTTTAATTCTAAGATAAAGATACTTAAACCGTTCCGTTTTATCTTCTAAACCTCCTAACCGTTTTTCCGCATATTCATCAAATAAAATATCAAGCCTGTTTTCTATGGCCTCTTTATCATTTGCCTTTGGAAAATTAGGCTTAAACGAATTATTAACGGTTTCTTCTTTAACTGATTCTTGGTTCTCGGAAATGGGTGAAGCATCATGCTCACGCTCTTGGAAGAATTGTTCCAACATATAATGGACAAGCATACCGTATTCAAGAGGATCCAATTTTGCCGCTTTTCGCTCATTAAGCTTCAAACCATAACGGCAAAAGTACTGAAACTTACATAGATGATACTTTTCTATCTGGGAAGCTGAAAATTTTAACTTTTCGCCAAAAAGATTCACAGCAGTTTTTTTATCTTCAATTAAAAAAACACTTTTCTCCAAAGATCTTCTCAACGATAAAAGCTTTGACTTATACGCTTCATGCTGAAAAAAATAATCCGTCAGTTCTTTTATTTCCAATGAAGTATCTGTAAAATGCTCACATAAATATTCAAAAGCCGTTTTTTCACACCAAATATCCTCAAATTGTCTTGCTTTTTCTTTTTCAATTATAATATTAGGAAATATCTTTACTATCTCCGCAACAATCATCGAAGGGGTTTTCCGGTCACCTGACAAGTCGGAACCGTACCAGGTGACAAAAAGATGGTCAGACGCGGCGGTAAGCGCACAATACGCGAAAAAAAGCTCTTGCCCCATCCATGCTTCCGTAAGGTCGTTTATAGGCAGATCCATAGACATCAGCTTTTGACGCTCATAATTGTTGAAAATACCTATTTCAGATGACATGACAGGAAACTGCCCGTTTACAGCCCCTATTACAAAAACAACTTTTTTATCGTTAAGCCTAACCCTGTCCGCCGTCCCCACCGTTACCTGATCCATCCCCGCAGGAATTGTAGATATTTCTTCATTCTGAAACTGAACCTTCAGCAGCTCCAGATACTGCGTCATAGGTATCCGGTAATCTTTTAATATATCTGCGGTTTTATCAAATATATCCATTAAAAGCTCCCAGGTACGCAATTGTTCCTGGGCCTGAACTAAATCATTTTTGCTTTCCAGTTCATCAGCCAACGCTGTCAAATGCTCTCCCGCGTTCAGCTGCAGCAAGAGCGCATAAAGCGCTTTTGTTATAAAGGCGCCGTCAGCGTTTTTGACACTCGTTTTAAACTGTAACAGCGGTGTTATAATTTTTATTCTGATCTCCTCTATCCGGTTTAATAAAACCGCGTCATCTTCGGTAAAGGTTTCGGTGAATCCTCTCGGATGGCGCGTAAAAGGTTCGGCAATCAGCCTTCCCGAAATTTCCCACAACAGCAAATAGTTTTCAAATACTATAACATCCTCAAACGCAACATCTGTCAGTCCCGTTTTCAATACAGCAAGTATATCCTCCGCGTCAAAATTTGAAATAACCGCCTGACAGCAGGCTTTCACTAATTCCATAAGTGTTTTCGATTGTATATTTTCCGGCCTGTCCATAAAATACGGGATATTATATTTATCTAAAGCTGTATCCAAAACGCCTTTATAGGGTTCCGTACCCCGGCAAATTATAGCCATGTCTTTCCATCGAAAGCCGTCGTTCATCGCAAGCTTGCATAAATTTTTTGCCACAAAATCTACTTCTCCGTAAATATTTGACGCTTCGTATAATTTTATTTTTTGAGGTGTTTCACCCGATTTTTCATAATGCATTCTGAATATATTTTTTTCAAGAAAAATTAAAAAACCGTTTTTATACCGGTACGGATAATCTAAATACACAGGCGCCGCTATTTCTATTTCCGCATTTTCCGCTATCCTTCTGAACTGTTTCGCGGTAGTTTCCGTAACCGAAAACAGTTGCTCAAGCGCATCACGCTTTGTCCGTTCCGCGCAATCAGATTGGACACCGCAGGACAATGACAAATAAAAATCTTCGCTTTGTATTAACAGCTGTTCCAGCACATTGATTTCCTGATATGTGAAACCGCTAAAACCGTCTACCGCTATAGTATACCCACTGAAGATTTTCTCCGTTTTAAATATTCTTACAAGCTGTGTTAATTTATCATAAGGGTCAATAAAGCTTTTACACAAAATCCCTTCAAAAGCGTCACAAATCAGGGCCGCTTCCTTTAATTTTTCAGCAAGGAGCTTATCTTCCGCCTTTTCAGCTTTCTCACGCAGCAATGTTGTAGAAATTGCTGATTTTTTAAATTCCTTTTCAGACTGCAACAATAAATCAACAAACCCTTTGCTTTTTATATGTTTTTTATATATAGTGAGAAAATCCTGCACCTGTTCAACAGCCAAGCTCATAATCAGATGACGCCCGCCCTCGTCAATCGGCTGACCCGCCAAATGCCCGATAGTGGAATGAACAAAATCGCATAAACGTGAAAAACCAACTATTTTAACTTCGCTGCTTAATTTAGGACCCAATAAATCTAAAAAAGCCTTTTCTGTATCAAAAGAGCTTTGATCCGGGATTATAACCATTAACGGCCGTTTGCCGGACTCAGCCAGTCCGGCAATCAGGTGCTGTATATAATGGCTTTTTCCGTATCCGCTTTCTCCAAAAACAAATCTAAGCATAAATTCAAAGCATGATGCACCGTTCATTTATCTTGTAATTAAAATGCCCGCTGTCAGAACACAGCCGAAAGCTGCACTCACAGATGCGCGCCCGGTGCATACCTGCGTCACTCCTTTCTTTATTCCCTGCCGGGCAAACCCCAATACCTTTGGCAGGATCCACTCCATATTGCTCTCGTTCCGTGTATCTGGATTCATTTTTTCGTAGAAATTTCTAATGATTTTAAAGCTCAATTTGTGCGGTATTGACAATAAATAGACGTTATTCTCGAAATTCCACGGAGCAAATGTTGTCACATCAACTTCAATTGTTCTTATCAAATTTAATGCTGACCATATTTTTTTCAGGGTAAAGAGAATACACTAAAAAATAATCACGATTTTCAATTTTGTTAAAATCATAGTCTAAAAAATTAATACTTACAATGGGAACAGGCATTTTAAATTCTTTTTCTTCCCCCGCGCCAAGGGTAATATACATGCCGGTCTCATTAAAAAACTTCATCAACGGCAGATAAAACTGTAATGAAAACGCCCCTGTTTCAAGATGAAACGCGGTTAAGTCAATGTTTAACGCTTGTTTGCCAGGATTCAATATTTTTACATCCATAACGGCGATACGCAAATCCGCCGCGTCCGCATATCCCGAATGGCTCTGTATTAAAAAATCCATAAGCACTGTATCTTTCTTTATTTCGCTTTCATTTAATAAGTTCGCGCCTGTAATTTTAAACTCCGCGCCCTGCGTGACAAAGCTTTCATTTAAGTTATAAATTACACGTTTATTTTGAGGGAATCTTGCGTTCACGGACAAAAATAAAAAAATATACGCGATTATAAAAGCAAGAACGGCTGATGAGATTATAATGGTTTTTGTTTTATTGATTTTGTACATTTTCTTCCTCGTTTTCTTGTTTGTGTATTTTAATTATTTTTCCTAACTTGATTTCAATGGTTTCATCACAGATTTTTTCAATTTCCTCACTGTCATGGCAGGATAAAATGATGAGATTTTTATCGTTTTTTCTGTCTAAAATCAGCTTTCTGATCTTATCAATGGTTTCCTCATCAAGGCCGTTAAAAGGCTCATCTAAAATCAGCAATTGAGGATCCTCCATTATCGCGGCCGCAATCCCCAGCTTTTGTTTCATTCCAAGTGAGTATTTTCTAAAGCTTTTTTTTTCATTAGGGTCCAGTCCGACGTTTCTGATTGTTTCTTCTATTTCCGCATCTGATATTCTTTTTTGAATTTGCGCTAACACTTTTAAATTTCTAAACCCATTGTAGCTCGGAATGAATCCCGGATTTTCAATCAATACGCCTACGCTTTCCGGAAAAGATATTTCTTTGCCGAGAATTTTTCCGTCAATCTGAACCGAACCTGATGTGGCCAATATCAATCCGCAGATTGCTCTCATAAGCATTGTTTTTCCGGAACCGTTTTTACCTATAAACCCGTATATTTTTCCGCTTTCAAGCTCTAAATTTATATTATCTAAAATAAGATTATTAGATAATTTTTTTGTAAACTCTTTAATCACTATTTTCAAACTCTGCACATCCTTAAAATTTATAATATATCTTTCTTTTTTATAACAAATATTCCTAACGCATATGATAGAACGATTAATATTGCGGAAATTAGAACGCCATTATAAAAGGTTATTTTGTCATATGAAGAAAAAAGGTTATTTCTGTTTAACATAGCAAAATTAAATAATAAAAACAAATTACAATGAAACGCGGAAGCCGCTAAGTAGCAAACCACAAAAACAAAGCAGTAAAACGGTTTAATGATTAAGCTGACGGCAGCCTCTAAAACCGCGATTGACACTGAGATGATCATTGGCAAAATGAAAGAAGCTAAAAATATATCGGAATTTTTAACGCCTGAAATACCTAAATCAAAAAAGTCCAAAGCCACTTTTTCATGGGCAGTAAAAGAAAAAGAACCAAATATACATAAAACAGCAAAAAACAAGAGGTAATATATAAGTACCGTCAGAACGCACCATACAAATTTACTTGTCCACCACTGCCATCTTGATTTGACACGCAAAATAAACGGGGCCGCGTTCTTTTTTAAATCGTCCTTGATATAAAATCCAACAAGAGAAAATAAAAGGGCATGAAAAACAATCCAAATCATTGGCAGACTGATGCCTTTATGCGCTTCAGGGTCATATGGTTCATTTCCCGCGAATACATTGATTAAAAAATCAAGTACGCCCGCTTTTGAATTTATATGGTTGTAAGCAAAAAAAGAATTTACGTTCTTTGAAAAAACAAAGGCCGTAAAACTAAACAGCGCCGCCGCGACAACAAAGTATTTCCATTTCCTGATAATGCCTTCTGAGATATCATGACATAAAAGAGAGATAAAATGATGAATCATGTAACAAGAAAATCCTTTCGTTTGACAAGTTTAAAAGAAAGCGCGGCAATAACCGCAATGAGCAGAGGAAAAACAACAAACAATAAAATTCTGCTGGATAAACTCAAATAGCTTATTTCCGTTTCGTTGAAAGGAAGCGCGGAATCTATCATATATTTTATCAAGCCAAAAAAATTCATGGCGGACAACGCGATTACAGCAATAAAAGAAAAAATTTTTTTTGTAACCAAGCTCACCATACATACAAATAAAGAAAAGAAAAGGATGGGGAAGAACAGCTTTATCGTGATGACGGTTAGAACATTGATAAAAGAAATATCAAGACGAACCCCCCGCGAGATGTAAAAGAAGCTGCCGTATTCGCGCCAGTTGATAAAGACAGAAGTAAATAACCCCGCGATAACGGTTGATACGGCCGCGAACAATACCGAAATGAACACAGATGAAAACAGTATTTTCATCAGCTGATTTGAAATAATAAAAAACCTCTTTTTACGGCGGAGATAATAATTAGCGGTAGTACAGTGACGTTCTGAAAACGCCGTGATAAGTACGGCTGAAAAAGGGACTACCAATAAGTTAATGAAAAAACCGTGGGTGAGTGAATCAAGAAAATCAGCAACGCATATTTTCCCGCCATACATCATCATAGAACGCTTTATAAAAGCAAAGTAAAGCAAAAGCAAAAACGCGGAAAAAACGCAAAAAACGCCGAAATATAAAGCGTATCCTTTTATTTTATAAAACATCCTTTTTCACTCCCATAAAATAATATGGAAAAAAGGAAAAAACAAAAAATAAAACAGCCATGATGATTACAGAAAGGGTTGTCCCGTGTTCATCTGTTGTGGTTAATAGATTTCTTACGCTAAAGCTTTCTAAATTGACCAGTTCGACGAATAAAGATACGAAAATATAAACAAAAAACGGAAAAATCAGCGCCAAAAAGCTTTTATACGAAAAATAGGTGATTGCCAGCGACATGCAGGCGGTTAACCCTGAAAAGACAAAAACCACAGCGGTGTATAAGAATATGTATAACAGCGGATGAGCAAATAACAGGTCAGCCCATTTGTTGCTCGAAAATATATTGGTATACGCATAGGATGATTCAGGAATCATGGCAGGTAAAAAAGCCGAGGAAATCAATAAACTTAAAAGCATCGGGATAACCACAGCGGTTCCGCCGCTTAAAAAAACCGATATGTATTTAGAAAGCAGGTAATGACTTTTTTTTGTACGTGTACAAATCCCTTTGATATACCCATGGTGAATATCCGCAAAAAACGAACCCGCAAAAGGCAATGTCGCTAAAAAAGGGATGATTAAATAAAATATATTTTGCTGTAAAATCATATTGTGACTTCCTATCCAATTCGTATAAGAAATCTCAAAAAAATCGCCTGGTGTTTTATCATGAGGGAATGTATTGTTAAATTCTATACAATACGATAACCGTTCAAACGAGTACCACAAAACCAGCGCGCCAGATATAATGATTGATATTAAAAACGATTTGCTATAAAAGCTTCTTTTTATCTCATTTTTCAATGTATTAACCATCTGTTTTCTCCTGTTGTTTTTCAATTATGGGGGCCTTACTCATGTCTGGTTGATACATAAAACCACTATAAAGTAAACCGTTGTCCTTAAATTGTTGAAGCTTAGAATCATTTATGATATAGGCCAAGTTAAAATTGTATTCCTGTCCGGGTTCAAAATCAACAACACCGTAATCCTTTGAGTTTGGAACCTTTCCCGCTGAATTATAAGCACTAAATACAGATAAATACGGGGAATTCGGAAGGGTTAAATGTATGCCGCCGTTAATAGTGTAAGAAAACATTCTTTCCCCTTTATTGATAATAGTTACATGACAAACCACATATGAATAATCATTTATAATGCGTCCTGATTCGTCTTGTATTGCTTCTACATCTTCGTAGTCATCAAAATCCCCTTTCTCTTTTGTGATTTCCATACTGTTAAACTTTATATAAAAGTCACTATATTCATCCATGTTATGCTTTTCATCCGAGTACTGAAAGTTGTATTCCGCGCCTTCTTTCAGAAAAATAGTAAATACAGGGTAGCCTAAATAATTTTTATCTTTTTCCTCAGAATCACTATTAGAGGGCTCAACTGTATTTTTGTTATTATTACCAGCGGCATTATTCGTAAAAATATTATCTGTATTGATAATCCCTTGTTTTGACAAATAAAAAACCGTTAATACAGCGACAGACA
>JGI20171J29575_12612484_pt1 | contig 16971 bp, 16 predicted proteins | sample TergutNc150P4_FD_29575 | JGI IMG/M metagenome (IMG submission 29575)
CCTTACGACGACGAACCCGCCACAATCGCCGTACTGGGAAAATTCATTGAGGAATCGGGATATTCGACCGACTTTACCGCAATTCGCCGCCACCATGAAATATATCTTGGCGACCCGCGCAAAACAGCGCCGGAAAAACTGAAAACTGTGATTCGATATCCGATTATCAGACGAAAAGGAGCGGATTGCAATGGATAAAAAGTATCAAACTGCTCCATGCGGATTAGATTGTTTCAACTGCGCACTGCATGAGGAAAACATTACAGACGAATACAAAAAGAAAGTAGCGGAATACCGAAAAATCTCGCCGGACGAAGTCGCGTGCAAGGGGTGCCGGGCCGAAAACGGTAAATGCCGATATGCGGATTTTGATTGTGCAACATGGGCGTGCGCTCAAGAAAAAGGCGTTACATATTGCTTTGAGTGCAACGAATTTCCGTGCGGTTTATTGGCTCCAACAGCAAAAGGGGTAAGCTTTCCCCATAACATGAAGGTGTACAATCTATGCAGGATGAAACTTATCGGTATGGACGCATGGATCGAAGAATCGGCGAACATTCGCAAACGGTACTATGAGGGAAATTTTGTTGTCGGGGAAGGCCCGATATTAGAAGATTAGAAAAGGATGAGTGGTCGTATGCCGGGTTTGTTTGATAAATCGGGCAAAACGGCTTTCAGGTGGAAAAATGGCAGGTGTTAAGCGCCGCTTTCCCGCTCGTTTATCTTGAGGCGCGTAAAATTTAAAAAGATGGGAAACAGGAGATTTGAATATGATCGAACAACTTGCCGAGTTAATTAAACAGAGTAAGAATACCGTCTTTTTCGGCGGCGCGGGCGTATCTACCGAAAGCGGCATCCCTGACTTCCGCTCGGAATCAGGATTGTATGCCGCCCGGCAGGTTTACGGCTATCCGCCGGAGGAATTGCTGTGTCACCACCTGTTTCAGCAAAAACCGAAATTGTTTTTCCGCTATTACAAAGAAAACCTGATCGCCATTGAAGCAAAACCGAACCCGGCGCATAAGGCGCTGGCCAAGCTGGAAGAGACGGGATTGCTGCAAGCGGTCATCACGCAGAATATCGATGGATTGCATCAGGCCGCCGGAAGCAAAAACGTATTGGAGCTGCACGGTTCCAACTGGCGGCAATACTGCGTGGGCTGCGGCGCCAAATACGGGCTGGAATTCATCCTCAATCCGGCTCACTGCCGGGATGAGGTGATTCCCGTCTGCGATGAGTGCAGAGAGATTGTGCGCCCGGACGTGGTCTTGTATGAAGAGGGATTGGACGATAAGGTCGTCAGCGCTTCCGTCTCCGCAATATCATCGGCGGATTTGCTCATCGTCGGCGGAACTTCTCTGGCAGTCTATCCGGCAGCGGGACTATTACGGTATTTCAGCGGCGAGAATTTGGTGCTCATCAATAAATCGGAAACGCCCTATGACCATTCGGCCCAAATGGTCATTCACGGCGCTATCGGCAAGGTACTGGATGATGTCATAAAGATTATCGGGGAAAACTAATGCGGACAGCGTTTTTATTTATGTCCATGGCAAAAACGCCAAGCAAACATGGGTGACTGTGTGAAAAGGGGTAAATGAAGAGGAGTTTCAATGTAAAAGTAAGCGAAAAAGTTAAAGGAAAATGAGGTGGAATCTATGCCAAGAAGGATTTGGCTGACTGCCGATACGCATTTTGGACACGCCAACATCATCAAATATGAAAATCGTCCGTTTCAAAACCCGGACTATTTGAATAATGCCTCAACCGAGCTCATGGACAGCGAAATCATTAAACGGTGGAACAATGTCGTCGCCAAAGACGACAAAGTGTTTCATCTGGGCGATGTCGGATTCCACGGCAAGGAACAGATGACTGAGATTCTTTCTAGGCTGAACGGGCGCAAGACTCTCATCATGGGAAACCATGACAAAGGCAGAAACGCTCAGTGGTGGCGTGATGCCGGATTTGATGAAGTCAGCAAGTACCCGATCATCATTGAGGATTTTCTTGTGCTGCAGCATGAGCCGCCAACTTATTTTAATGACGCTACACCGTTCTATTTTGTGTACGGGCATGTGCATGGCACAAATCTAATATATGAGAAAGATTTTATGCAGATTATCAAGGCGAAGAAAGGATAGGTTATAAATCCATATGAATCATTTAGACATCAAAATTCGCAATGAACGCCCCGGTGACTACAACGCCATTCTTCGCCTTACATACGAGGCGTTTTTAACCCTTAATTATCCTGGCAAGCGGCGGATGGACGAGCATTTTCTGATCCATCTGCTGCAAAACTCAAAATATGTGATCCCTCAGCTTTGCTTTGTGGCGGAGCATGAGGGGGAAATCATCGGGCATATTCTCTACACGAAAAGCAGTTTTACTCGTCCCGATAAATCCGAAACCGATACCATCACATTCGGACCGCTGTCTGTCCTGCCGAAACATCACAGGCACGGCGTCGGCGCAGCTTTGGTGCGTCACAGCATGGATAAGGCGCAGGAAATGGGCTTTAAGGCGATTTTAATTACGGGCGTTCCGGATTATTACCCGAAGCTCGGTTTTAAGAAGGCAAGTGAGTATGGCCTTATTATCCCGGATTTTCCGATGCCGGAGGCGTTCATGGTTTACGAGCTTGAACAGGGTTATCTTGCCGGAGGCGGCACATATAGCGGTTGGGCGCCGGAGTTTGACGCGGCAGAAAATGACGATGCGGGTTATGAGACGTTTAATAGGAACTTCATGAAGGAATATTATCCCGATCAGTTGAACTTACGCCCGTTTTTCGACAATGACGTTCCGCTCATGGCGCGTTGGCTTTACCTTCCGCATATAGCGCCGTGGTACGAACACCCGGAAGACTGGCTAAATGAAATACGGAATCGCCACGGTGAATTTTCGTTTCTCACACACTTGATCGCCGAAATAAACGGTCAGCCCATCGGGTTTTGCCAATACTATGATTGCTACGACGCGAGAGAGCTTGAGGATTGGGGTATTCCTATTCTCGCACCTAAAGAGGTGTACAGCATAGATTATCTGATTGGTGAGCAGGAATACTTACGGCGCGGGTTCGGAAAGGAAATGATTCGGCAGATGCTGGAGATTATCCGAAGCATGGGAGCGAAGAAGGTTATCGTTCAGCCGGACAAAGACAATGCAAGCTCCAACAAATCGTTGCTGGCGAACGGCTTTGTTTGGAACAAAAATCTTTATATGTTTGATTTGGAGGTATCGAGGAATGGTTGATAAGAAATGGGAGATCACGTGTTTCAACTGCCGTAAAAAGTAAGGGCAGCAAAGTGATGAGTTTGAACGCACTGATAGGTTGAAAATTTTTCGAGCATTCCGAAGATATGATCTGTATGCGGTTTCCCAATTGGGAAACCGCATCTCCAATTTCAGTTTTAAGATTTTGTTCCTCATTACCTCCAAGACTATAAGGACAATAAAATAAAAATCATGCAAGGATTTGCTTGTTCCAAAAAATACTTGCATATTTCGCAAGCGTTTGCTATAATTTATTTGGAGTATTACTTCCGAAAGGAGATTTTCCAAATGAACAAATTAATTGAACGTAAAGCGTATTTAGAGCAGCTTGCTATGTGGCGGGAAGAAGAAATGATAAAAGTCATCACCGGCGTTCGCAGATGCGGCAAATCTACGCTGTTTGAATTGTATATCGATCTTCTAAAAGCAGACGGTGTGACAGACGAGCAGATCATTCTGGTCAACTTGGAAGATGAAGATTATTCGGATCTGCTGGATTACAAAAAGCTGCATGAATACGTAAAAGCAAGAATCCAGAAAGACAAGTGGACCTATGTATTCATTGACGAAGTTCAAAACTGCAAGGATTACGAAAAAGCTGTTTCAAGCCTTTATCTTAAAAAGAATCTTGACATATATATCACAGGTTCAAACGCCTATATGCTTTCGGGCGAACTTGCGACCAAGCTCACCGCCAGATATATTGAGATTGACATGCTGCCGCTTTCTTTCCTGGAGTATAGCAAAGCAGTGGAAATACTGGATAAGCGTGACCGTTTCGACCAGTATATGAATATGGGCGCATTTCCTTATGCGACCCGCTTTGTTGGTAATTCTCTCGCTCACAGCCAGTATTTAGAGGGAATATATAACACGGTGTTGGTTAAGGACGTTATGAAGCGCGAAGGGCTCAACGATATTACATTGCTAAAATCCATCGCGAGCTTTTTGGCAAGCAATGTGGGAAGTCCTGTTTCCGCAAAAAAGATAGCGGATACCCTTACGTCCAATGGCCGCCCCACGGGATCAGCCACGGTTGACACTTATCTGACCGCGCTTACCGACGCATACCTTTTTTACAAAGTGAACCGTTATGATATTAAAGGGAAAATGCATTTGAAATCCGAAAGTAAGTATTACATCTGTGATACCGGACTTAGAAATGTGATTCTCGGAACAAAGGGCAAAGATATCGGGCATCAAATTGAAAACATTGTTTATCTAGAACTTTTACGGCGCGGCTATACCGTCAATATTGGAAAATCGGGACGAAGCACAGAAGTTGACTTTGTTGCTGTCCGTGATAAAAAAATTGAGTATTATCAGGTCTCGGCTTCAGTTTTGGATGAGAACACGTTGGAGCGTGAGCTAAAACCGCTAAAAGAAATCAAGGACAATTATCCGAAATATTTGCTTACACTTGATTTCATTACCGGAGACCACGAAGGGATAAAGCAAATCAATTTGATCGGCTGGCTTCTTTCTGAACCGGCTAATTTAATATGATACATTAAATCAGCCGAAAACTCTTATGAATTTTGGTAGACACAGCACTTTGTCTACATTTTGTCTACCAAACGAAAAAACGCATTTTTAAAGGGAGTAAAAGAGGATTTACCTATTATAGCGGAAGCGACCATAGCTTCTCCAAGCGAGATGAACCGTCAGCTCTGGCGTGTTGTCGTTGTGAAAAACAGAGAGTTCATCAATGAGCTGGAAACCAAAGGTATGAAGAATCTAGTGGCGATGCCCGACGAAAGCGTAATCGAACGGATTATTTCGCGGGGCAGCAAGTTGTATTATAATGCGCCCTGCATGATCGTCGTACCCATCGCCAAAACCGAGCCGACCAGAGCAGAAGTGTTTGACTGCGGGATTGTGGCCGAAAATATCGCCCTCGCGGCAACCTCATTGGGGATAGAGAATCTGATCTGCGACTTGCCGCTGTCTCCTTCGCCGAAGAGAAGGTGCCAAATTCAAACGCCGTCTAAAATTCCCCAACGGGTACGAAATAGGTATTGCTGTATTGCTAGGATACGCAGCGAATCCCGGCGATAAGCCCTATGAACCGGATCTGAAAAAAATTATTGAGATTGAATAATTGTAACAAAGGAGATTGAAAGATGCTATTTATATGCTACCCCAAATGCACCACCTGTCAAAAAGCGAAAGCCTATCTTGACAGCAAAGGAATTTCTTATGAGCAACGCGATATCAAGAAAAACAACCCGTCCTATGACGAGTTGAAGGACTGGCTATCCATCAGTGGCCTGCCGGTAAAAAGGTTTTTCAATACCAGCGGCTTGCTGTATAAAGAGCTTGCATTAAAGGACAAGTTGCCGGCCATGAGCAAAGACGACTGCTTGAAGCTGCTTGCCACAGACGGGATGCTGGTAAAAAGACCGCTCCTTATTGGCAACGGCTTTGTACTGGCAGGATTCAAACAGGCGGAGTGGGATGGCAGGATTACCTGCTCGTAGATAAGCACAAATAAGCAAGGCGGAAAGCTTGAAAGGTTGATGGAAAAATATCCGCATATTGACCGGGCGGCGCATTTAACAGCTTAAAGCGATGGAACGGCTGACGTATTCTGAAATTTCAAAACAAATGAGCATCTCAACAAAGCAGGTTCAGTTTAGGTATAAAAAGGCAATAGAGATATTGAGAAATTCGTTATAACGAATATTCGTTATAATGCCAAGGGATTTCAAAAATAATTTCGCATGAAATATTGGCCCATTATCGTATTTTCGTGCGAAATCAAACTTTTTATTATTGTATTTTCATGCAAATATCGGGATCATATACTTGCTTTTTCGTGAATTTAAAATTAAAAAAGGTATAGGAAAACGTTTTCAAGGGTTATAAGAGTTATGAAGGGGCTGTCGAAATATTTTGAATATTTCAACAGCCCCTTCATCCATTTTAAAAATCTTACTCACTTAAAAAATCAATCCCTATTGCGTAAAGTGGAACATTTATCAACCAGTTTTCTCTGCGGTAATCTCTCATGGAAGTCCGGAGTGCGATGGCTGGACTGAATTTCTCATTGTATACCTTTAAGCTTTTGCTTTGCAGGTTTTCTTCCGCCTTAACTTCCAATGGAAACACATCTGAATCCTGTTTAAAAACAAAATCAACCTCCGCCTTACCGCTGCTGCTCCAGTAAAATGGTGTAACCTCTTTAGCAATCATTTCCTGCAAAACATACTGCTCGGTGAGCGCCCCCTTGAACTCCTCAAAAATGCGGTTGCCTTCCAGGAGTGTTTTTACATCTAACTCAGACATCGTACTGAGCAAACCTACGTCGTGTATGAAAATCTTGAAAAAATCAGTTTCATAGTTTTTCAAGGGAATCCCCGGCTTGCTGACCTGCTTGACTTTATAAATCAGCCCGCAATCAAGAAGCCATTGAAATGCTACCTCATAGTCTTTTATACGGGAACCTTTTTGCACAATTCCGGGAGAGAATTTTTTGTTTTCTCTGGATAACTGAGCGGGAATGTTGCTCCAAATGCTTCGTACACGAGGAATAGCATTTGTCGGCACATGTTTGGAAAAATCCTGTTCGTAAGTGAACAATATCTGCTGATGTATCTTACGAACCTCATCATAATCCCTGCTTTCCGCATACTCCTGCGCAGCTTCAGGCATGCCTCCGACATAATAATACTTCCTCAGATAATCTATGAATTTTGTTTTAAAAACAGTAATAAGCTTCCAATCCTTTTTGCACAGCAATCCTACCAAGCTTTCTTCTCCTATAGCTTCCAGAAACTCACAAAAACTCAGAGGATACAAATTGCAAAAATCAACCTTACCAACAGGAAACGAGGTCCCCTCGTGCATAGCGACGCCTAATAATGAGCCACCCGCCACAATAGAATATTCGGGCGAGTTCTCATAAAAGTATTTTAGCGACGATAAGGCCTTTGGTACTTCCTGCACCTCATCAAAAATTATGAGTGTGGTTTGAGGATTGATTTTCTCGCCTGATTCCAACTGCAATCCGTCGATCAGGCGGGGGATATGATAATCACCTTTAAATAGGATTTGCATTCTTTCGTTATTATCAAAGTTGATATACGCCGCATTTTCAAAATGCATATTACCGAATTCTTTCATCAACCATGTTTTGCCGACTTGTCTCGCGCCTCTGATGACCAGAGGTTTTCTTTTCTTTGAGTCTTTCCATTTGATTAGGCGATCCATTGCATATCGTTTCATTTGCAGCACCTCCGCCATTATTATAATATGATTTACACAAAAAAAGCAATGACTTTTTGCGGAAAAACACAAAATATAGAACGACTATTTGAAATAGATTGGCTTCCGGAGATTTCATGCTCTGGGAGCCGGATTTTTTGCTCAAAATCGGCATTTGTGGCCCGCTTGTGTCCCATTTGTGGCCCAAAATAAAATTGTGACCAAAAGGGCATAAACACAGGTATTCAACCAACCGTATGGTTTGGCGGTCGTGTTCGAAATTTATTGACATAATAGAAGCAACTATGTTATGATTACCATAGAGGTGATCAAATTATGGTTTTAGAGCCCTTAAAGTGCCCATTCTGCGGAAGCGAAAACGTAAGTAAGAACGGAAGCAACAATAATAAACAACGTTATATTTGTAATAATCCTGAATGTTCTCATAAGACATTTTATGAGGACTATACATACAATGCATGTAAGCCTAATGTTAAGAAAGATATAATCAAATGGTCTATTGACGGTGCTGGAATACGAGCAATATCACGGGAATTAGGCATTAGTACAGATACAGTTATATCAGAATTAAAAAAAAGAAAACCAAATCGAAAATATAAATAGAAATATTTTAAAACTCATCAAAACATCAAAATTCGTATAGAAATGGACGAGATGTGGAGCTTTTATAGAGATAAATAACATCAAATATGGCTTTGGTGGGCAATTGGTCATAACACGGGAGATGTAATTGCTTAGCGAATCGTTTTGGGCGAAAAGGGTTGCGTCTGTGTGGAAGCGGACAGCAAACTGCCGGAAGAAATTAAGCAAGCGTTCCGCGACGCCTTATACCGAGGGGCGGAGCATTGATATAGACATAGACCGGCGCGGACAGCTGGAAGCGATAAAACACTTGCTGAAGATAAAGCATGAAAATTGAAATTGATAAAGGAGTTATAGGAAAATGGAAAACAAACAAATATCAATGATGGACGTTCTTATTGAAACGCACGCGGGCCTGGAGCTGAGGTATGTATGAAAATTAACCGTTTAATCGAAATCATAACTATTCTTCTAAATCGCCAAACGGTAACCGCAAAGGAATTGGCTGACCGTTTCGGTGTTTCTAAACGTACGATTTACCGCGATGTTGACGCATTGTCTTCCGCGGGCGTTCCCATTTACACCGATAAAGGTAAGAACGGCGGAATATCCATATTGGAGGGTTATACGCTAAATAAAACTATGCTGTCCAAAAGCGAGAGCGAAGGTCTAATCCTTGCGCTGAAAGCAATGGGGGCGACCGATTATCCCAAAGCGGACGCGCTTTTAGAAAAAATCGGTTATCAAAAGTTATGGGCTTATGTGGCGCAGTGCGGCAAGCAGATGGCTGGCGCTCCCTATTGCAAATACACCAATCCCAGCGAGGATTTTATGAAGTTTGACATCGAATTAGGTGTGCCGGTCAGTGAATCTCTGCCCGAAAAAGACGGTATCTATATGGCCAAGACCTGCGAAGGTAAGGCAATTACAGCCATGCACAAAGGAGCTTATAAAGATATCGAAAAAACCTACGCGCCCATGATGCAATATCTTGCGGAGAATAAGCTGGAATCGACCGGTGTTTATTATGATTATTATCTTAACAATCCCGCCGATACGTCCGAAAACGAACTTTTGACAAAAGTGGTATTTATGCTGAAATAACGGGGAAAATCCTATGCAGAAAAAAGCCTTGATTATTATGATAAAGTTAATTGCGACAATTGCTTTGCTTACGTTCTCAGTCTATTTTTTACTTGTCTACGAGTTTATAAATTCGTGGAGCGAGATAGACAATTTTTTCGGCAAACTCCCGGTTATATTTCTCATTGTATTTAATATTACGGCAGTAGCTATTTTATGGATAAAATGGAATAAGCAAACGCGCAACGCCTCCATTGTAATTTCGCTTTGCGCTATTCTTTCTTTAGGTTTGTTTTTCCCGAGCATAACACAACACTGGTGGTATTATGCCGGAAGCGGAGAAAAAGCAAGCGATGATTTTGATTATGCGCCTTATCAACCCTTTGAAAATGACAGCAAGACTGTCATTTTGGGCGAAGCTTCTTCACTTAACCTGACTGACAAACTGCCTAAGCTGGATGGAGCGAAAGCGTTATACCCCATATATGCGGCTTTTGCTGGTGCGGTTTATGACGAAACGGTTTATAAAAGCAACCGTGGTGTGCTTACCTGCACAAACACATTAAACGCATACGAGGCGATTATGACCGGAAAAGCAGATGTAATATTTGTTGCCGGTCCATCGGACAGTCAGCTGGCAAAGGCAAGGGAATTGGGCGTTAATTTACATCTTACTCCGATTGGCCGGGAAGCTTTTGTTTTTCTCAACGCAAAATCAAACCCGGTTGAAAACATCACTTTCAAACAGATACACGATATTTATTCGGGTAAAACTGCTTATTGGCACACATTGGGTTGGCAAGACGGCGGCAAAATTATTGCTTTTCAACGCCCGGACGGTTCGGGAAGCCAAACAGGATTACAAAAGGTGATGAAAAACAAATATATAAAGCGCTTACCGATTATTCAACCGCGCCCCATTGAACCATCACTGAATAAAACCAATAGCCTTATGCAGCAAGTCAGTGTATGGCGCGGCAATGTGCAGCCTGCTTTGGGATATTCCTACCGTTATTTTGCTATGACCATGTACCCGAATCCCGAAGCCAAATTGCTTGCAGTTGAGGGTGTCTCACCAACCATTGAAAATATCAAAAACGGCAGTTACCCAATGGCGGCAAATTTCTATGCGGTGACAAACGGTGAACCGGCGGGGAATATAAAGCTGCTTATTGACTGGATTCTCTCTCCGCAAGGGCAGCGGATCATTGAACAAACCGGCTATACACCCCTTGAAGAATGATTTTTATTGGAGGCATAACATGGAAACCATTACAAATAATAATCGCAGGAAAGAGAGCATAGGTACGATAATCTCAAAAGGGTTTACCGCGGCAATCATGTTGGGCTTGTCATTTATCGTGTGGTTTATAATTACGATAATAGGTACCATCATGTCAAACGTAAGCGGCTGGCGCTTTGGATTTATAAGCGTATTGTTGCCTACTATTTTGATGATTTCATTAAACGTACTTATCAACTGCTTTTTATGGAGCGAAAAACCAAAAGCAAGAAAGATTGTTAAAATCGTTTGTGGCTACGCTATCGCCGCCTGTGCAGCGGGAATGATTATTTTAATTGCAACGGCGTCGTTACGTCCGGAATACACAAATTGGATGTGAATAATTTAAGGGCACCTACGAAAACTGCTTGCCGCACCAGCGCGATGCAGGATTTATAAAGCCAATTCTCACAAATTGGCTTGGTGCTTTTGCACAAAAACTCGAGACAATATTTCGTGTATTAACAAGAATTTTTGTGAAAAATGACCAATCAAAGATGTGTTGTGATGTTGTGACAATGAGTTTTCGGAGGTGCCCTTAAGGTATTTGCAAATAACTTTGGCTTTGCCAATGGAATTAAAACCATCCTGCTTTATGCCGCTTTTTGTATATAATATTTTACGAAGATTAAATTATTTCCCCTCAAGGAATACCAGGAAAAGAGGCGTGATTAATGCTGCTGACAATAACCTACACCGGCCAAAATACGCAGGACTTAGGCTACCTTTTGCATAAAAACCCATCCCGGCCGCAGGAGTTTACCCTGAACTGCGGCAAGGCTTATGTTTTTTACCCGGAAGTGTCGGATACCAGCACAACCGCCGCGCTGCTGCTGGATATTGACCCTATCGATTTGGCGCGGGGAAAAGTGGGTTCCACCGAAGGCGGTCTGTTTGACTATGTAAATGACAGGCCATATGTCTGCTCATCTTTTATGAGTACAGCCATCTCAAAAGTATTCGGCACGGCGATGTCCGGGCGGTCAAAAGAAAATCAGGATTTAGCTGACACTCCGTTGAATCTTACCGCGAAAATCCATATGCTGGCGGCGCAGAATCAAAATATGATCCCGGAAATTTTCGGGCCGCTTGGATATACAGCGAAAGTTGAAACCTTTGACAACGACAACAAGTTTCCCCGCTGGGGACAGAGCAAGTACGTCAATCTTACTTTGACAGGTACTGTGCGGCTGCGGGATTTGCTGAATCATTTGTATACATTAATCCCCGTTTTTGATACCCAAAAGCATTATTATATTTCATCCGAGGAAATAGAAAAGCTGCTCTCTCATGGCGAGGGATGGCTGAAAGAGCATCCTAAATGTGAGTATATCACCAGCCGGTACCTTAACCGCCGCCGAAGCTTGATAAACAAAGCGCTGGCGCGGTTGAGCGACGAGCCGGAAACGGATGAAACGGAACAAACTGAATCAAAAGAGAAAAAGCCCAATCTCAATCAAACCCGGCTCCGCGCTGTGTTAGATGAGGTTTTGGCATCCGGCGCGAAAAGCGTGATTGATATGGGATGCGGCGAGGGCAATTTAACCCGTTTACTCATCCGGGAAAAGCAGCTTACAAAGGTAGCGGCGTTTGACGTGTCCTTTACAGCGCTGGAACGGGCGAAAGATAAAATGAAAATCGACCGGTTACACGAAGCACTGCAAAACAAGCTGGAACTCTTCCAAGGTTCACTGACCTACCGGGACAAGCGGTTCGAAGGCTTCAACTGCGCCTGTGTGGTGGAGGTTATTGAGCATATGGATGAATCCAGAATTTCGGCATTTGCGCGGATTCTGTTTGAGTTTTCCCGCCCGAGAACGGTTATCCTCACCACGCCGAATGTTGAGTATAACATCAATTATGAACATATGAAAGAGAATTCTCTGCGTCATGGCGATCACCGTTTTGAATGGAATCGTAGGCAGTTTACCGAGTGGTCACAGGGTATTTGCGATAAATACGGATATGAAGTTGAAATAAAGGAGATTGGCGGCAGCGATGACGAAAACGGTACGCCGACGCAAATGGGGGTGTTCATGTTATGCGGATAGAAATACCTAAGCTGTGTGTTGTCGCCATGATGGGCGCCTCCGGCAGCGGAAAATCCACCTTTGCCAAGAATCATTTTAAACCCACAGAGGTGCTGTCATCCGACTATTTCCGTGGGCTTATTTCCGATGACGAAAATGACCAGAGCGTGAGCAAGGCGGCTTTCGACACACTTTATTATGTAGCCGAAAAACGGCTGGAGGCAAATAAGCTTGTCGTGGTGGATGCGACCAATGTTCAGCAGAGCGCACGCGCCGGTATCGCCCTGCTTGCGAAAAAGTTTGATGTGCTTCCGGTTGCCATTGTGCTGAACACGCCCGAATCAATCTGCATTGAGCGTAACCGCAGCCGCGCTGACCGGCAATTCGGCGACCATGTGATTAAACGGCACTGTTTGGATTTGAAGAAATCCTTGCGCCATCTGAAAAAAGAGGGTTTCCGGTATATTTATGTCATAGATAATCTGGAGGAAGAGATCGAGATCGTCCGTGTTCCCTCATGGACGGATAAAAGAGATGAGCACGGAGCCTTTGATATTATCGGCGATGTCCACGGATGTTTTGATGAGCTTTGCGGGTTACTGACAGAATTGGGATATACAATTGATTCCGATAATTTCACTGCCGTTCATCCAGAAGGCAGAAAAGTAATATTCTTGGGGGACCTCTGCGACAGGGGTAATAAAATCGCCGAAACGCTGAAACTTGCAATGAACATGGTTAAATCCGGCAACGCCTTGTGTGTCCCCGGTAACCATGACGTAAAATTGCTGCGTTATTTAAACGGCGCGAAAGTTCAGCTGACGCACGGATTGGAAGATTCCGCAAAACAACTTGAAGACCATCCGGAGGAATTTATCGCGGAATTAAAAACATTTCTTGATTCTTTAGTCGGCCATTATGTGCTTGACGATGGCAAGCTGGTCGTCGCTCATGCCGGGATGAAGGAAAAGTATCAGGGCAGAAGCTCCGGACGCGTGCGGGAATTTGCTCTTTTCGGCGACACCACTGGCGAGAGTGATGAGTACGGTCTGCCAGTGCGATTTGACTGGGCGAGCGAATACCGCGGCAAGGCCAAGGTTATCTATGGCCATACACCTACCGCTGACGTTTATGCTATTAATAACACATATAATATTGACACCGGCTGCGTTTTTGGCGGCAAGCTGACCGCCTATCGCTATCCCGAGAGCGGCATTGTCAGTGTACCGGCGCGGCAGACGTATTATGAGCCGGTCAGACCTCTGAGGGCGCAGGCGGAATATACAGATGTGCTGAATATAGCGGACGTGCTGGAGAAACGGTTTATTGAAACCGAATTCCATCGCGGTATCACCATTCGTGAGGAAAACGCGGCGGCAGCCATTGAAATTATGAGCCGTTATGCCGCTGATCCTCACTGGCTGATTTATCTGCCGCCCACCATGTCCCCCTGCGAAACCTCCAGCCTGCCTGATATGCTGGAGCACCCTCTGGAGGCTTTCGCCTATTATCAAAAACGAGGAGCAGTCTCCGTTGTATGCGAGCAAAAGCACATGGGTTCCCGCGCCGTGATGGTAGTTTGCAAAGACGCGGAATCGGCGAGAAAGCGCTTCCTGATTGACGATGGCAGCGCCGGAATTATCTACACCCGCACGGGGCGGCACTTCTTTGATGAAGTTAAAATCCAAGATGCTTTACTGGATAGAATACGCGGCTCCCTTTCTGAATCCGGCTTCTGGGATGAGTTTAAAACCGATTGGGTTTGCTTGGATACGGAACTTATGCCGTGGTCGGCTAAAGCGCAGCTGTTGCTTGAACAGCAGTATGCTCCCACAGGCCGGGCGGGGGTCAGCGGGCTTGCGGCTTCGGTGAATGCGTTACAAAAGGCTGTTGCTCTCGGCGGTAAATCCCGCGAGGTGGACAGCGCGGTGTCCGGTCAGAATGTGGATTTATCAGCTATTTTAGAGCGCTATTCAGAGCGTTCCGGTCTTCTGAACAAATATGTTGAAGCTTACCGCCAATATTGCTGGGACGTGGACGGCATTGGGGATTACAGGATTGCGCCGTTCCACATCTTAGCCACAGAAGGCGCGGTTCACGCTGACAAAAATCATATCTGGCATATGGATACTATTAAAAAATATATAGCGTATGCCGATCCGGTTATTATGGCAACTAACCATATTTTAGTGGATTTAAATAACGAAGTAAGTGTTCAAAGCGGCGTGGAATGGTGGGAAGGTTTGACTGCGGCCGGCGGCGAGGGTATGGTTGTAAAGCCTTATGATTTTATCTCCAAGTACAAAGGCGAGATTCTGCAGCCAGCCGTAAAATGTCGTGGCCGGGAATATCTGCGCATCATTTACAGTCCGGAATACACCATGCCGGATAAGCTTTGCCGGCTGAAAAAACGGTCGCTTTCAAAAAAACGCAGTCTTGCCTTGCGGGAATTCGCGCTTGGAATAGAATCTCTCAGCCGGTTTGTGAAGAACGAGCCGCTTTACCGGGTACATGAGTGCGTATTCGGCGTGCTGGCGCTGGAGAGCGAGCCGGTTGATCCGAGGCTGTAGATAAATACGGATTATGAAAAACACAGAGATTTTTTCCAGCACCTAATTCCGTAAATGGCGTTAAGCAGCCACAGTACATACATTGCCACATAATTGTATGCTGTGAGCGAAGGGTCGTTAGCCGCGGTTATTATCCACATGACAAGGGTGATCGCGTCTACCAGCACCCATAAATACCATTGCTCGATAAATAAACAATACATTAAAATCAGCGCCGTAATATTTGCGATAAACGAAAACGCGTCCAAATAAGGAGCGGGATTGTTGCCGCCGTAAAATTGCGCGTTTATAAACTCACCTATTATGGGCGTATCCGCATTTACAGTTGACAGCCAAAATCCTCCGATAGCGGTTATGGCCAAAATGATCACGGTCAATATCAGTTTCGATATTATGTTGAGTTTTCTTACGGGAACGGTATTATCCTTTTGCTTTTTTACCCAATAAACAAAAGCTATATTTGAGGGCAGAAATATAAACAAGTTCAAGATGGCGTTTCCTAACATATTCCAGTGCAGATAACAAATCCCCATTGCGATTTCCACTAAAACCGCTGTAGCGATGTTTATCCACACCTCGCATTTGGCCACGAGAATAACATTGAGCATTCCCAATACCGTTCCAGCCAGAACAATAAAACTGATCAGATTGTCGGACGCATCCCATGTCAGCACGCACACACACGTTATAAGGAACAACGAGAATGCTGTCCAGACAATATCAATCTTAGTCCAGTTTTTAAAATTTGCCAAAATAATCTGTTTCATATTCTTCATCTCCGCCTATAAGCTGATTTACAAGATTTACCGCTTTGCCGAACCGTGTTTGATAATCTCCGCTCAAAGATATAAGCTTGAAGCCGTACCGGGTGTAGATACCCTTAATTTGATCACTGTATTTTTCCCTGTCTGATGCGATAACCTCGCTGCGGCCGCCATCTTGTACAAAAGCAACATCCGGCTCAAGAAATAAAATCAAGTCGTAGCTGTTTATCTGTGCGATTGCTTTTGCAAGTGCTTCGTTTTTCTCTTTCTCGTTACCTTCCAGAAAATGAAGATAAAACAGCGTAGTCAGGCAGTCGGTATCCTCAAACAGAATACGGTTGCTGCGCTTAACGGCCTCAATCTCGCGGGCTTTATGCTGGAGAAGGATATCGGTAAAGTCATCGGGAATCATCATCAGGTCAGTTCCCGAACGCATGGAGATATCGCGGCCCACTTCTTCAAGATAATTGGTGTTGAAATAATTTGCAAGATTGATTGCAAGGATTGATTTGCCGGTGCTTTCCCCGCCTGTCAGCAAAACCTTCTTTACATAATACGGTCTGACGATATTGGGCAGCCAATCCCAATATTTAAGCGGATTCTCGCGGATTATGGTAGACGATATGATGCGTCTCGGAAATATAACCAATTTCGCGCCTGGATAGCACTTTGACCAGAAGCTATGATTATCATAATCATCACCACAAAAGACAGCTTCAATCGGTTCACCGGCAAACGCTTTGACCTTTTGCGCATCGGAAAGCCAATACGTTTCCGTATAGCCGTCCTTCGATGCGGCATCATCATTCAGGATAAAAATTTCTACATTGCCGATATGCTTTGTAAGCTGATATATCCAGCGATAACGGATGCGTACATCAATCTCATTTCGGTTAATCCCGTTGCTGATTACCACAATAAGCCGCCCGCACCGGTTTGCCGCCTCAATCATACAGCGCACATGACCTAAATGCAAGGGGTTAAAGCTGCCGCCATACATTCCGCATTTATATTGCATAAAATCAACCCTGTTCTGCTATGATGCTTAATTATTGCATAAAATCAACCTTGTTCTGTTATAATGCTTAGCTGTCCGCATGCCGCACCGGCTTGAATTTCAGCTTCAGTGGCAATGGCAATTGCGTAGTCATACC